>Ga0310695_10000646_pt1 | contig 87987 bp, 63 predicted proteins | sample RumenRJG_04DNA_FD_203882 | JGI IMG/M metagenome (GOLD analysis project Ga0310695, IMG submission 203882) | Bovine rumen microbial communities from Lethbridge, Alberta, Canada - RJG_04 (v2) (version 2) | ecosystem: Host-associated > Mammals > Digestive system > Stomach > Rumen | place: Canada...
GAAGCCAACAGCTTCAATCAGCGCGCAGAGGACATCCGGCAGGCTTTTAACCGCGAGTTCTATGACGCCAAACGTAAGATTTACGGAACGGGCAGCCAGTGCTCTTTGGCACTCCCCCTCTATCTGAAACTGGTGCCTGAGAAGGATTTTGATGCCGTTTTGCAGAACCTCGTCAAGGACATTCATCAACATGGAGACCGACTGACTACTGGCGATGTAGGCAATCGTTACCTATTCTACACGCTGGCCCAGAACGGACATCGGGAACTGCTCTACAAGATGCTGAACCACTATGATGTTCCAGGCTACGGCTACCAAATCAAGAAAGGACAAACCACGCTGACAGAACAATGGAATCCTGATCACGGAGCTTCCATGAACCACTTTATGATGGCACACATCGAGAACTTGCTCATCCCTGACTTGTTGGGTATTCAGCGTCATGGCGACCTGATAGAGATTGCTCCTCACCCGGTGGGCGACCTGACGTGGTGCAAGGGCTCTACGATGAGTGCAAATGGAATGGTCAGCGTATCGTGGAGAATCAAAAAAGACAAGTTTCTGATGGATATCGAGATACCAGAGGGAGGCTTTGCCGATGTCTATATGCCTTTCTCCGACCATGCAGAAAGCGTGCACGGAGGGCACCATCATTTTGAGGAGTCCATCCAACGTTAACTACGTTAAAATATAGAAAAAACCTGTTTTCTTTTGGCATTTCGCTCACTTATTCGTACCTTTGCAGGCTGAATTTATCGATTTTGACGAAAAATAATGAACGAAGAGTTTAAAAAGACTTTAAAGTCTTCTGAGACAGAAGATTGGTTGGATTTGCATGTGGTGCGTCCTTTTTGCTATTATTGGGCACTTTTTTTTGCACGCCTTGACATACATCCAAACACGGTAACTATCCTTTCCATGATCATAGGAGCTGCCAGTGCCATATTCTATGGATGCGCCAGTTTCTATTACAACGGCATGGAGGGTCTCATGTTCAACATCATAGCCATCCTGATGCTGTGCCTGGCAGACATCTTTGACTGCACAGACGGACAGTTAGCTCGTATGACGGGTAAGAAGAGCCGCTTGGGGCGCATCCTCGACGGAGCAGCAGGCTTTACATGGTTCATTCCTATCTACCATGCTATGACCTATCGCTTCTATCTGCATCATGAGTTGGAGTTTCAGTGGTTGGGTATTGCAGACACCCCAGAGAACGCCCTGATAGCCACAGCCATTGTCTATGCCTTAGGAATAGTTTCGGGCTTTACGGGAATAGCTGGTCAGCAGCGTCTGGCAGACTATTATATCCAGGTTCACCTCTTCTTCCTAAAGGGTGAAAAGGGTTCAGAACTTGACAATTCAAAGCGCCAGCAGGAGATCTATGACCAGATGACTTCGGAGACACCTTGGTATGAGCGTTCTTTCCAGAAATCATATATCGACTACACCAAGAAGCAAGAGGCTTCCACGCCTCAGTTCCAGCGTCTGTTGAAGCGTCTTCGTGAGAAGTTTGGAAGCACGGACAATATTCCTCAGCAGATTCGCGATGAGTTCCGTGCTAACTCCCTGCCCGTCATCAAGTGGAACGGTCTGCTGACCTTCAACTTCCGCTCTGCATGGCTTTTCCTGTTCTGTCTGCTGGATGTGCCTGCTCTGTATTTCGTGTGGGAGATTGTGGGTATGGGACTGCTCTACCTCTATGTAAACCATCGTCACGAAGCCTTCTGTCGTAAGATGGCTGATAAGCTATAATGCCTATGAAGTGGACGAAGCAACGCCTGAACAACCTCTTTTTCTTCCTCGGCTGTGCTGCTGTGGTAGTGATGCTGCTGACCTTCGACGTCAGCTTCATTGAGTTGTGGGACCATCTGTGTCATGCAGGCTATTGGCTCATCCCTATCATTGGCATCTGGATTGTGGTGTATGCCCTGAATGCTTTTGCATGGAAAGCTATGATTGAAGGCAATCTGGGTCATAAGGCTCCCCTCAGTTTCTGGCGCATCTACCGACTCACCATTACGGGCTATGCCCTGAACTATGCGACACCTGTTGGTGGACTGGGTGGCGAACCCTATCGCATCATGGAGCTCTCGAAGGATATCGACAAGCAGCATGCTACATCAAGTGTCATCCTCTATGCCATGATGCACTTCTTTGCCCACTTCTGGTTCTGGTTCATCAGCATTTTCATCTATCTGGCCTTAGCTGCTGTTGGCGACCTGCCTATCACACCTGTCATAGGAGCCATGCTGGGCATCATCGTCGTATTCTGCCTGTTCTTCTTCTACCTCATCTCACGAGGCTATAAGAACGGACTGGTGAAATATGTGTTGGGCGTTATCAGTCGTATTCCTGGCATGAAACGCTGGACACTCCGCTTCTGGGCAAGCCATTCTGAGTCCATCCAGAACATCGACCAGCAAATAGCTGCCCTTTATTCCCAAGACACCAAGGCTTTCTACAAGAGCCTGATTCTAGAATATTTCTCACGTGTCGTCCAAAGTTCAGAAGTCATGTTCATGCTGTTGCTCTTCGGCATTGACAACGGAGGCGGATTAGACGGGCTGACCATTACTTTTTTGCACAGCATCCTCATTGTGTCGTTCACCACGTTGTTTGCCAACCTCATTGGTTTCCTGCCTATGCAGTTAGGCGTTCAGGAAGGAGGCTTTGTGCTCTCAATTGCAGCCCTCGGACTCTCTGCGGCCCTGGGCATCTTCGTTAGTATTATCTGCCGTGTGCGTGAGATTATCTGGATTGTGATTGGAATGCTCCTGATGAAAATAGACAAGCAAGAATAAATATCGAATATAATAACAAATAAATAGGAAAGAATATGAATTTTCTAGACAGAAACGAATTTAACTTTGAGCCCAGCCAGAAAGTGGTGGAGGCTATCAAGAATTTCGACCCAAAGACACTGTGTTTCTACACCCGCATTTACGATCAGGGTAAGAAGAGCGTCATCAGCGTCAAGCTAAGTGAAATTTATAACGTGCCTGAGGAGCAGGTGCTGCTGACTTATGGTGGTGAGGATATGCTGAAAAACGCCATCCACTATTTCCTGATGTTGGACGACAACAAGAAGATCCTGATTCCAGAGTTCTCTTGGTGGTATTACAATCGCGTAGCCTCTGAATGTGGTGGTACGTTTGAGATGTATCCTTTGCACGAAAAGGAGGACACCTTCGCCTATGATGTTGACGAGGTCATTGAATATACCAACCGCGTACATCCCCGTATGTTGCTGCTGGCTTCACCCAACAACCCCACAGGCAACGGACTGACTCCTGAGGAGACGGGTCGTATCATGGAGAACATTCCTTCTGATACGATGGTACTCATCGACGAGGCATACGCCAGCTTTATCTCTACAGATACAGCCTACATTGCTCCATTGGTGAACAAGTACAGTAACCTGATTATCTCTCGTACACTCAGTAAGTTTTATGGACTGCCAGGCTTACGTTGTGGATTTGGCTTCATTGGCAAGGGACACGAGCAGTTCCTGAGCTACGTCAACAAGTATCTAGGTTACAACCGTTTCTCAGAGGCTGTGGCTCTGGCTGCCCTCGACAGCGACGAACACTATCGTAAGGTAGCTGACGACATGCAGTGGGGACGCGACCTCTTCAAGAAGGAGCTGGGGCATCTTCCAGGCTTCAAAGTTTATAAGTCAGTGGCTAACTTTATCCTCATCAAGTATCCGCTGGAGATTAAGGACGCCCTGATGGAAGCCCTGAAGGTTCAGGACTATAAGATTAAGTTTATGGGCGACAAGGGCTTGGAGTCTTGTCTGCGTATCACTTTGGGACGCAAGGAACAGACACAGACCGTTGTGGATACCATTCTGAAGTGCTTGAAGAAGTGAAAAGTGAATAGTGAAAAGTGAAAAATTTGCTACCGCTATGATTGGAGTTATCTTAGCAGCCGGAATGGCCAAGCGCCTGCGCCCCTTGACAGACACCAAGCCCAAGTGCCTGCTGGAAGTAGGTGGAAAGACGCTGTTGGAGCGCACCGTGTGTGCCATGCAACAGGCTGGCATCAAGGAGTTTGTGGTGGTGACAGGATATCGTGGTGAGATGATACGCAGCTTCCTGGAGAATTACGCCAAGAGTCAGGACATCCACTTCACCTTCCTCCACAATACCGACTACGAGCACAACAACAACATCTACTCGCTGTGGATGGCTGGCGAGGTGGTTCGTGGCAAGGACTTCCTGCTGATGGACAGCGATATTCTCTGCGACCCTGCCGCTGTGGTAGCCATCGCCCAGCAAGAGGAGACAGCGTTGGCGTTGAACCGTCATGAGTGTGGCGAAGAGGAAATCAAGGTCATCGTGGATGCCGACAACCACATCACGGAAATCAACAAGACGTGCAATCCCAAGGATGCCATTGGCGAATCGGTGGGTATTGAGCGTTTCACGTCGGCATACAGCACCGCCCTCTATCAGGAACTCGACCAGATGATTGTCAAGGAAGGACTCATCGACGTGTTCTACGAGCGTTGCTTCGAGCGGCTTATTCCTCAGGGACATACGTTCAAAGTGGTGGACACCACCAACTATTTCTCCTACGAACTCGACACGCCAGAGGACTTCCATCGTGCCCAGGAGTTGATTCCTGCGGAACTGCTCTAAGCTGACCCTATGCAGCTTTGAAAGTATAAACAATCCCTTTCTTTGCAGATGACAAAGGAAGGGGTTGTTCGTCTTAATAGAAACAATAAAAAACAAACAGCTTAAAATGATGAATACAACATTCAAAACCCCTTTAAGCGGTATCATTCCACCGCTAGTAACCCCGTTGAAGAACAATGAGACACTGGACGTAGAGAGCCTAGAGCGTCTCATCGAGCACCTGATAGCAGGTGGTGTACACGGACTCTTTGTGCTAGGCACTACAGGCGAAGAGCAGAGTCTTTCGTACGATGTGCGTAAGCAGATGATCAAGGAGTCGTGCCGCATCAATCGCGGACGCCTGCCCCTTTTGGCGTGCATCACAGATACCAGTATCGAGGAGAGCATCAAGCTCGCTAAGAAGGCTGCCGACTACGGTGCCGATGGCGTGGTCAGTGCCCCACCCTACTATTTCGCTACAGGGCAGCCCGAGCTGGCTCAGTTCTACGAGGAGCTGGTGCCCCAGTTGCCCTTGCCCGTTTTCCTTTACAATATGCCAAGTCACGTGAAGGTGAGCTTTGCACCAGACACGGTAAAGCGTCTGGCAGAGATGGAACAGGTGGTAGGTTTCAAGGATTCCAGTGCCAATGCCGTTTATTTCCAGAGCGTGATGTACAAGGTTCAACAACGCAAGGATTTTGCCATGCTCGTGGGTCCTGAGGAGATTACAGGCGAGTGCGTGCTGCTGGGTGGTCACGGAGGTATCAACGGAGGTGCCAATATGTTCCCTGAGCTCTATGTAGGCATGTACAATGCTGCCAAGAATCGCGACATCGAGACGGTGCTCAAATTGCAACAGTTCATCATGCAGATCTCCACCTCCATATACACCGTTGGCAAGCATGGTTCCAGCTATTTGAAAGGCCTGAAGTGTGCGCTCTCTCTGCTGGGCATCATCAACGACGACTTTGTTGCCTCTCCGTTCTATAAGTTCGAGGCACCCGAGCGCGAGAAGATTCGTCAGGCACTTGCTGCACTACCTATCAAGAACGGTAAGTTATGCATCTGATAGATTTTATTATATTCATCGTGTTCACGCTGGGCGTGGTTGTCTTCGGTTGCTCGTTCTTCAAGAAAGGGTCGAGTGCCGATGAGTTCACCTCAGCAGGTCACTCCATACCAGGCTGGGTGGTGGGCATGTCGATTTTCGCCACCTACGTGTCGAGCATTTCGTACATCGGCTATCCTGGCAAGGCGTTTGCTGCCGACTGGAATGCCTTTGTGTTCTCGCTGTCGATACCCATTGCCAGCTATTTCGCAGCCAAGTATTTCGTGCCGTTCTATCGCCATAGCGGAAGTGTTTCTGCCTATACCTTCCTAGAGGAGAAGTTTGGTGCGTGGGCGCGTTTATATGCCTCTGCCTGCTACCTGCTGACACAGATTGCACGCATGGGTTCCATCCTTTATCTGCTGGCTGTTCCCATGTATATCTTGATGGGTTGGGACATGCACACCGTCATCATCCTAACCTCCATCGGCATCATCATCTATTCCATGATGGGAGGCCTGAAGGCAGTCATCTGGGCAGATGCCATTCAGGGTATTATATTAATAGGTGGCGCCCTGTTGTGCTTGGGCATCCTGATGTTCTCCATGCCTGAGGGGCCTATGCAGACCTTCGAACTGGCTGCCAATTCACCGATGGGCAATAAATTCTCGTTGGGTGCATTTACCAGTGACCTCACCACCTCGACGTTCTGGGTATGCCTCATCTACGGCATTTTCATCAACCTGCAGAACTACGGCATCGACCAGAACTATGTACAGCGATACCATGCGGCGAAGACGGACAAGGCGGCTAAATTCTCAGCCCTCTTCGGAGGCTATCTGTTCATTCCCGTCTCGGCACTCTTCTTCCTCATTGGAAGTGCTTTGTATAGCTACTACGAGGCTGGTGTGGCTCCTCTGCCTGCTGAGATACAGGCCAAGCCCGACTATGTATTCCCCTACTTCATCGTCAACGGACTGCCTGTTGGCTTGCGCGGACTGCTCATTGCCTCCATCTTCGCCGCTGGCATGAGCACCGTCTCTACGTCTGTGACCTCTGCTGCCACGATTATCCTGACGGACTATGTGCGCCCGTTCTTCCTCAAGGCACGCAACGTAGCCGACCATCTGCGCCACCACGACCCAGCCGATCATCATCAGCATCAGAAACTGGAACTGGCCATTGTGCGTCTTTCCAGCTTCGGAGTAGGACTCCTGGGTGCCTGCGTAGCCATCGCCATGCTGAGTGTCGAGAGCATTATCGACGCCTGGTGGACGCTCTCCAGCATCTTCTCAGGTGGTATGCTGGGATTGTTCCTTTTGGGTTGTATCCCTCAGAAAATCAGTCGCTTCGCCGCCTTCCTAGGGTGTATCTGCGGCATCTTCATCATCGGATGGATTTCGCTGGCTGAACTATGGCATCTTCCTGGCATCCATCTGCATCCCTATCTCGCCATCGTCCTGGGCACCACCACGATATTCCTCGTGGGTTTCCTGCTGACGTTGCTGATAAAGGGAAAGAAATAAATTAAATACACAATAACATTTATCAACTATGACTATGAAACATTTCAGAACATTTTGGCTACTGCTAACCTTGATGATGGTGGGCAGCTTCACGCTGACCTCGTGTGTGGACAATCAGGACAACCCCAGTGGTGGAGGCAGTAGTGGCGACAAAGACAGGAAGTATGTGGAACGCCTGTACCCCGTTGTTGACCCGCAACAAAAAACTTTAGGAACGGTGCTGTTGCGCTTCTACGAAGACATGCCCAACGTGGCCTATATCAGCGTCAGCAGTTTCCAGGAGATGATCTATCCTGGTACCACCATTCAGGTGGCAAACAATGGCGATGGCAAGTTCATGCTGACCAATCCCTTCGGAACGGCTAAGGTAGACACCCAGAAAGACCTCTTCATGAGCAACGACTACGAGGCATTTACCAACATGATGGGAATGGTGCAACCAGGAATGCCTAACACCACCTTCGATGCCCTGCCCATCATCCGTTGGAAGTCGCTGGACGCTTCACCCAAGCAGGTAGATGTGACGCTGGACTACGGCAAATACGGCATCGACATCAGGGAGGACGGCGAGAACGTCTATTTCCCCTTTGCTACCATTGCTGACCTCTACACGGACGGCTATATGCACATGGCTGCTTTCAACGGACAGACGGTGATGACGGCTCCCAATGGCGCCTACTCTCTGGTTGCAGGCTATCCTGAATTCTTCATTACACCCATTCTCCAAGAGAAGCGCACATCCGACATGGCTGAGTTCAGCTACAAGAACCTTTGCTTCACCATGACCAATTTCTTCGGATATCCTGGCCGTACACTATTGGAAAAGAGCATGAAGGAGAAAGGCATGGACCAGGCTCTGAAGGACTACGGACAGGCTGGCCAGATGACACGCGAACTGTTGCTGTCAACAGATATGTTCAACTACATCTCTGGTACAGGCGCACTGAGTTATCTGCTCGACGATGGAGGACACACCTATACGGACGTAACAGTAATCAGCGATTTGAAAGGAAATCCTTCCTTTGTGGAAAATCTGAAATCCATCAGAACTACCCTGTTAACGGAATTCCTGGGGTATTGTCCAGAATATCAACCCATTAAAGACAGACGGGATGCGGTAAGAGAAATAAGAAATCAACTGAGAACCAAGCGCGAAGAGAAGTTTGGCAAGGGCGTACACTATGTAAAAGTAGGTAATACGGTCTATTGCCAGTTCGAAAGTTTCCTGTGCGACGATTCCGGATGGCGTAAGTTCTACAAGGGCGAAGGCCCCAGACCCACCATCGACAAGTTTCCCAACGACTGGCTGGTCATCATCATTGACGCGCTGGAGAAGGCACAGAACGACCCAGAGGTCAAGAATTTCATCGTCGACATATCGACAAATGGCGGAGGCTCTTCAGACGTGGTGGTATTCCTCTCCTCTCTGTTCTGCAACAGACCTGACATGTATTACGAAAATGTGCTGACAGGACAGAAGATGAAGGTCACCTATGAGGTAGACCGCAACCTGGACGGCAAATTTGACGAGAAGGACAAGGAGGTGAATATAAACCTGAACGTAGGTGTACTAACCAGCAACTACAGCTTCTCGTGTGCCAATATGTTCCCAGCTATGATGAAGGACTACGGCGTAGCCCTCATCGGACAGCAATCGGGAGGTGGCTCATGCTGTGTCCTGTTCAACCCGTCGGCTGAGGGCTTCGGCTACAGGTACTCCACCCACCGTGCCCGTCTCATCAACCTGAAGGGTGAGAACATCGACGAAGGCATCATGCCCGACTACAAGTTGGAGAATCTGGACGAATTCTTCGACATTGCAAAGATTGGGCAGCTGATAGAAAGCTATTACGCAAAATAGGCAAAATAAACACACTCTCTACAAACAGCCCGCCGAACTATTGATTGCTCGGCGGGTTTATTTTGGACAAAAGATGTTAATTCTCGTACATTTATTCGAGTTTCTTTCGAATGTTCGCACCTTTTTGAGATTTTTGCTATGCCATATTCTACACCTTTTTGAGATTTTTGCTATGCCATATTCTACACCTTTTTGAGATTTTTATGCAAGTCCATTAGTTGGGTTTAGATTATCCATTTACAGCAGTTTAACATCATTTAAGGGGGGTAACGAATTTTTGCGTGTTCCACCAGTAGTTCTACACACTGTTGCGTGCCATCTCCCACCCTCGCAGCATGGCGAACCAATCGATGGAGGTGATGCCGTTTTCCTGTATCGCCATCGCAGCACCAAGGGCTATCCAGTGGGCTGGACTTTCTGAGGGGATGCCTAATGGCTCATCAGGGTGGATACCCGTTAAACGGCTGACGTTCTCCACATACGCCATCGAATTATTCTCGTTGGGTGGTGCCCACTTGTTCACGATGGTTCGAATGGTATAGAGCCTATACGTGTGGTAGTAGGTACGGGTGAGCAGCTTGAACGCTGCTCGCCACCCATACACTAAGTCCTCAAACTGGCAGAACGCTCCGTCCGTCTGCTCTTTCTTCAATCCCTGCCACTGCTCCTTGTTTCTGCGGATGTTCAGTGGATTATTGTTTCTAATTCCTCTTGGTAACATAATTCTTAACTCTTAACTTTGAAATACCTTCCTGTCATAAGTGGGTAACTGGGTAAGTGGGTAAGTTTAAGGCAGTTCCTGCAGAACCTTCCTATAGACACCGTACTTTACCCTTTCAATTAACTGATCCTGCTGGAGCCTTGCGATAGCGCGCTGGGCAGCAGACTGAGAGACACCGAAACCGTCCATGAACTGCTGGGTTTTGAATTCATCGGGCAGCTTGCGGAAACATTCTTCGTAGCGACCTGTGCGGCGACGCTGTACGAACTCCTTGTTCTGGTCGGCAAAGTAGTTGAACGCCATCTCACCAAAGAAGAACTGCTGGCACTTGTATTGGATTTCCATTGCCAGGCGGCAGAGCCGCTTATCCGTGTCATCCATTGTCAGTGTCTTGGACTCCTGCCACTCGTCCCAATGACGCATCAGAATGAACGGAAGGCTTACTCCGATGCCGTAATATGGGATTCTTTTCAGCAAAGTTCTGTCCGCTTTATCGCCGTTGAACTCCGCAATCTCCAAGTGACTTGATTGCCAGTCGTAGGTTTCGTCATTCAAAGGCTCGATGGGGATTTCTCCCTCAACCTTATCAAGCCGATAAGCCCAAGTGCGGAGTGCCTCGTTGGAGTTTGGGTCAACCTTCTGGTGACGTTGCGCCATGCCCTTGTCAGGGAGTGGAATCACGGCAAGTCGGGTGCTCATACCTGTACCAAAATTTCTTTGGTTCACCTTGCGGTGCAGGGCATACGGTGTGCCGGTATAGATGAAGTTCCAGAACACATTAAACATACCTGTGATGCTTTCTTGGTTAGCGTACATCTGGCCGTCCTCCTCATTATGAAAAGCTTTCAATTCAAGGATTTCGCGGTCCTTCCAGTCGCCGCCCTTGTTGTTCTTGGTGACATTATCCAACTCCGCATCAAACGAAAACATGTGCAGGTTCATCGGGTGCCCCTGGATGTTTTCGACGGCAGCCTGCATGTGGCGAATAAACTCACCCGTAGCAGTTCGGGCTGGGTGAACACGAATGCCAACCACAGGGCGTTTCAACGCCTCGCCCTTCTGTGCCTTCGTCGAAGTGGTTCGTTCCGTCCTGCCGTCTTTGTAGCGGTTCACCGCGTCAATCAGGCATTGGTCGGCTTGAATCATCGGGTCGGCAATCTTCTTGTAGAATTTCTCCACAATATTCTTGCCTGCACCCGGATCACCAATGATAAACACGCAATAGTTCAGTCGGCGGACAATCTCCGGCTCATACCAAAAATGATAATAAGCCCTCGTCATCAGCGTCCCGAACAACGCCGCAGAAGAAAAAAGAATCGCAGGCAACTTGTGAGGGTGAGCATTCAGAAACAGCTCCTTCATGCAAGGATAATACTTTGCCATTTCCTGCAACTCTTCTGCCCACTTATCCAGCGGCATTGCTGCATAGATATCATCGGCAGCACTGGCAGAAACAGACGTTTTCTGCTCCAAGGCGCCCACTTTTTCAAGAGCCTCACGAAGCTTGTCAGGCTTCCTCTCATTGTACCGCCAACCCATAACAGAACTGACAGTACCAGCCACATCTTCGCCCTCTGCTGCAAGGTCTTGCACCCAAGGCAAAGACATTACCATCTCAGTAATTTTTTTCGGGTTCTTACCAATTAGATACCGCAAGTGGCTTGCCAACTCCGTCAGCGTGTTATGGCGATTCTTATCCAGATTCACACCGTCAAGCCAAGCCTCGATAATCTTGGCGTATGGTACACCATTATACATCAGAGACTCAGCATCCCGCATGTTTCCTCCATCGCCTCCTGATACACTCTGTTGGTTTTCTCCAGCACTTTCCACAGCGGCCATATCAGCGCTATCAGCACTAATCTTAGTAACGTCAATAGTAGGCTGGCTATGACCAGCATGATACTGCGAGTTATATTTCTCGCCAAATTCTTTGTTTTCATACGTAAATAATTCGTTTTCGTTAATAAATAAGATGTCCTCGCGAGTAGTCAGGAACGCACCTCTTGAAGCGTCACGGCATACCTCATCGATATTTGTCAGGCCGAGTTTCTCAGCAAAGACTTTTTGATTATCGATTAAGTTATAGTTGATGTCGGCAATGAAAATCACCTTCAAACCATGCCCAGACGGCGAGATATACACAAGGAGAATCCTTGCTTTATCCTCATCTGATAACTTGGCGTAGGCTTCTTCCCAAACAGCCCTGCAATCTCCCTCGATGTGGTCGAAGTCAATCACACACAAACCATTCAAACGGCACGCCGCTTGCTTTCTCCAACAGCCTAACTTTCCGCTTGCCGAAGCGGTCTCAATATAGGTTGCAATAAAGATGACAAACGGCAGCGACTTCTTGAGGTTGTCGCAATACGTTTGGAGTTTCTTTTCCAAAGTCAAAGCCTTAAAGACTTCACCCTTGGTTTTACCTCCAGCCGCTTTCTTTCTACTCGCTTCCTGCCCTTGGCAGAACTTGATGAAATTCTCGTCGTTGGCCCATTGTGCCAATAGTTCCGCATCTCCTTCCAAAATGGAGGGCAGTGCCTCCCTGAGCTTACGATGTTCTTTCGTAAGCCACTTGGTTTGTGCACTGTCCACCAGATTATTGAAGATTGCAGCAGTTACTATTGCTGTGGGCAAATCGAATCGCTGTTGATTACAAAACATTTGTCAATCTCGCTTGTTAATGAGTACAGCTCTCTCCTTACTTCCAACAATCCTTTCGTCTCAAATGTCAGCCAGGCCGTAACCTTGCCTTCCTTTGCCGCAAAGCACACCTTCAGGTTGTCCTTGTTCACAAGGAACTCGCCTTCTGGCATTTCGGGCTTCTCAATCTGAATGTCCTTCGTCAGCTTATCCAACTCCTTTCGGAAGTAGGCCGCCTTGTCAGGCACATCCTCAGGACATTTCAGTTCTACACACGTCAACGGATTCTTACCCGAGGTAATATACCGCTTACTCTTACCCACCTTCTTCACGTCTTTCTGACTTGGCTCTCCCTGAGCCTGTGGGTCAACCTCAATCGAACCGTCATCATAGATTCTCGTGTTCGACTTATACGATTTCTGCAACTTCTTCATACTACATCATGTTGATTTTATCCACATAGATTGTCGTGGCCTGCATGGCCTCGCCGGTCTGCTGGGAGTTCCACTCACGCACCACCATCGAGCACTGCACCTTGTACAGATACTGAGGATCATACTTAGGACAGTTGACAGCCCTCTCACCAGTAATCTCACCGAGGAAAGTGTTCAAACCATCCGTCAACTTCAGGGTTACAGAATTGATGACCTTCTGGTCACCTGTTTTCTTGTCAAGGTACTGACGTGTCATCAGACCCGACTGATTCAGAATTCTTACTGTTGCTTCCATTTTAAAATCAGTTTAGAAATTCTCACCTTATCCTTATTCTTCTTCCTTTTAATAATTCAGCACGTAAGCCTCATTCTCAACGTGGCCAAACATCGAGAGGTCTGATTTCTTCGCCTCTTTCTTCAGTTTGTCACAGATTCTGAGGTCTTTGCTGAGGAACGAAATCCCAGCCGACGTTTCCAACACCAAGAAATAGGTGCGAACCGTCCAGAACAGCTTTTCAAGAGAATCGAAACCGTCAACGTCGGCCAACACCGAGCAGCAATAGTTCTTATCCTCTATCCAGAAGGAATACTTGCCAGAGCGTTTGCTGGTATTGCCGTTCTCAAGCACCCTGACAACAAGTTCCAGTGGCTTGCTGTCCCACTTCACGCCAATCTCCTGCATGTGCTTTACGGCAAATACGAGGTCGGCACCAAGTCCGTTGATGGGACATTCTGCCACCTTACCCAGAACCTTTGCCACCTGCTGCGGCTGGGCCGTCTCGCCCTCCATCGACAGGACAAAGAACCGCATACCTTCGAGATCTTCATCCTCCACATATTCATCCAGCGTTTGGGGTTCCTCACCCGGAGTGATGTTAACCCACTGTGCATGTCCGTAGTCATCAAGACCCGCAAACATACAACGATAAACCATCCCACAAAGGGAATCAAACAAAAAAGCTCTTGTCATACGTCTTTTACCTTTTTACTTTTTTACCTTTATTTCATCCTTTTATCAACTTCCTTATGAATTCCAGACCTTTGGGAGTCCAGACGAGATAGGTCTGACGTTTCTTTTTCCCGTCCTTCGAGTAGTAGATGAAAAGCCTGTCGTGTGTCAGCCCCAGCCCCTCATATTGGGGAGTGAGCCGATACTGACCCTGCTTCCATTTCTGGATACCTTTGTCGCGCAGGAAACTGTTCAGGTCTCTGGCTTCCATTTCCAGTTCCCTGGCAATCTCCGTCACTGTCAGGCATCCATTGTCACCTTGGTTTTCACGCTGCAGGGTGTGCCCCACTATGCGCTCCGCCTCATTCATCACGTCGTCATCCGTCACCAGCAAATGGCGCACAGCCCGACGCATCAAATCCTTATTTTGTAATTCCTGTTTCATATCCTTTAAATTGTAGATAATGTACGCATACATACGTGCGTGTAGGTGTAAGAGAAAAACTGCCGTGCTGTCGCAGCAGGGCAGGTTCTGGCAGTCCGCTGACCGCCCATTATTCACAAACACATTACTAACCCGAGTCGAAGTGAGCTTCCGAGGAAGCCAACCTTCATCTCACAAAAACTCAGAAAATGAAAACACAAATTTTGAAAGCAGTATTATCTTCGTTGTACCAATAAGTCAAACAGCACCGCAATCTCAAACCCTTTTGGATTGGATTGCGATGCAAAGGTAGAAAAATTATCTTATTGAATATCAAGCATTTATACGGTTTCTCCCGACCGTTTCAGGTCGGAAATGGTCGGGAGAAATCAGGCAAAAAACAGTCTATAAAGGGCTTTCGTTATAGGTCGGAAATGGTCGGAAGATTTTTGGCTACTCCATCGGCAAGAACTGCTCTATGGCATCAGCATCTATAGAATTCTCCTTCCTAGGTTTTGCCAGCTTCAGCGGCTCGCCCTGTTTGGTAAAGCACTGGGAGGCCAGTTCGCCAATGCGCGACTTGGTGATGCTGCCGGATGCAAGCAGGCCATCACACACTTTATAGAGCATTAGCCGTGCCGTCTCTACCGTCTTGAGCCACTCTACGGGTCTCACCTCAGCAGGCTGGTTCACAGAGAATCCCATCTGGAAGAGCCAACAGTCCTGCTCCGTATCGGGGGCTATAAAACCTCTGCCGATAAGAAACTCAAACCATTGTCTGCCCGCCTCCTCACTGCCCTGATGCGGGAAGTGGGTAGACTGTGCGCCACCGTTCTCCTCATATCGTGCGTGTTTTCCCTCCATACGTATTTCTCTGTCATCATCCACAGAGTTTGCTCCACGACGTTCTATGTACTGCGCTTCATCGCCAGTCATGATAATCTTTCTTGCCATATCGTTTATTCGTCTTTATCGTTATCGTTGTACTCATTATAAGTCGCATCGTTGCCTGTCATGGTGATGTTGCGGATTTGTATCTTCAATTTCTCTAATGCCTTAGCCAATTCGTCTTCCTTTTCGTCAATCCATGCCGTTAGAACAGCAACAGCGTCCTCATGGCCTAAAGTACGCATAATGATTCTGATTGGGTCTGCCTTCTTCCTGTCATATTTATATACATCCATAACCTCGTCCAGAAACCTTTCAATAAACTCTGCTTCTTTGGGTATTGACGTAAGGCGTTTGTTGCTATCCTTTAATTCTTCATTCTCTTTTTTGAGAGCAGCAACCTCTTCTTGATAAGATACGAGTTCCCACCAACCTTTAGGTTTGTTTGGGGAATGACGAAAAATCAGAGGATGGTTTTTCATCTCTGTACGAATGCTGTTTTTAGGCGTAGCTCCTGTAAACGTAACCAGTTTAAGAACCCTTGGGTAGATATCTGGCAACTGGGCGCGTCCGCCTAAATCTCTTAATACCTTTTCACAGGCTTCACTAATTGTCATATTACTATTCTTAAATTTTTCTGCAAATTTACGAAAAAACACCATCTTCTGATGGACTTCACCATCTGACGCCATCAATTTTGATGGAATTTAACATTTTCAGATGGTAATCGTTGGTTGTCTCCTTAAAAAGTATTACCTTTGCACTATGATTTCAGATAGCAATTATAGAATAGATGACATATATGGTGAACGTTTGCTCATCAGCAAGATGGCTGACCAAACAGAACTCGCCGACAACATTCGGGTAGCGAGAGTCTTGCTCAATTCTTTTGAGGATATGTATATCCGTATCAATGAACATCTTATTATTATAGGTCATAAGAATCCTGAATACACTATAAATGGTAAACTTGGCGATAGAAAAGGTGTTGAGAGCGAAAATGGTATCAAGTCTGCATTCCGCAAGGCCAAACAGCAAGGATGCAAGGTGGTAGTTCTCGATTTCGATATGCATTTGTCGGAGAGTGTTCTGAAGACAAAGAAGATCGTATCCGGTCTTTTAGGTCGCCATGAAGACTTCACTCAAGGATCGCTTGACGAATGTTATGTCGTGCATAATAGTAAGGCCGTTGTAGTGAAGTCGGAAGCATTTGAAGCTCCAGATAAGGAATCCATCAAGCAGATTATTCAGGGAGTGATAGAAAAACTGAGGACATAACCTTGTGGGCTATGTCCTCATATGGTGGTCAGAAAGGTCCAGCTTGAATATTGCTATAAAAACAATTGTTTCGCGCCCTCTGACGACATTCTGACGCTGCAAAGATAGGGAAAGTTTCTGAAACTTCCAAACTTTTAACTATATTTTTTATTCTATCGGCTTAATCATTGCCTCAATAAGGGCTTTTTCCTCTTCCGTCAATCCATATTTCGCATACAGTTCAGTATCCGTCCAAGAACGAGTAAAGTCTTGCATGGGTACAAATGCAAAGCATTCTCGTGTGACATTGACGGAGGTGATGGCTTGTCTCAATAGGTAGCGTGCGAACTTTGTGCAAAGATAATTCTTGTAGTTTGTGGCTTCATCAAGAGTGTCAAAAACGGCGGTATCAATATACGTTTCCGTATTGATCTCATCCGTTTTCAAAATTCTTGGTGTGGTGAGTACTCTATATCCTTCACCAGGCTTGACATTCAATTCACCGTTACTTGGAACAAACCTACCAACAATAATCTTATACTTATTTACGTAGTCTGTGCCTTTAGTAATCTCACCCTTACTAACATAGCTCCATCCCTCGCTGGTGAGAATCTTGATATCGCCAGCTTTCTTTTCGTTTCTTCCTCTGTAATATGTACGGAATCCAAATGGATTGATTGAAAGGACCAAACTATTGAGGTATTGAGAGGTTTGTGCAGACACTTTCTTTAAAATGGGGATAGAAGTGTTAGAACGCACAAATACAGGGAATTCATCAAGATACCGTTCTGCACTATACGAGCCTAACGGACTGACATTATAGACGCGACATGGACTTGTATTTGTTTTGTGCCATAGGAAATAGCATAGTCCTCCAGCTATGTCAACTGTTGGGAACAGATCTTTACTTGTCTCGAAATCGAATAAAGATTGTATTCGTTTGTCAGAAAGCATGGCTTCTCTGAAATCATCCAATCCTCTTCCTCCTGCATACCAACGGGCAGGCATAATCATAGAAATGTAGTTGGGCTTACATTGTTTGGCTATCTCAACAAAATGCTGATAAACAGGAACGGCACCTCTATCTGTACCTCCATCCATAACTTGATAGGGAGGATTGCTGACTATTGCATCTATCTTCATATTCTCGTTATTGTTGATTTTCCAGAAACGTTTACCATCACGGAAGGTATTGACAACCAGTTCTGGACGTTCTGAAATGTTTTGAATTAAGTCTTTGTAATACTGGGCATTCACGCGGACAGAGCGGAAACCAGCAAGGGTTCGTTTAGTGATGCTACGAGCCATTGGGGTCTTACAAACCACGAGGATGTTTTCTTCTATCGTAGCATCCCATAGACTTTTGGCAAAGCCAATTCCTACCTCACCATATTTTTGTTTGGCCTCCTCTACACGACACCTATATAAATTGTAAGCCACATACAGCGGATATAGACCGCTCTTTGAGTTGATTTCCAGCACGTGGGAATCAGGACGGAACACTTCTTCCGTTACCTTCCCCTTACTGACATAGCGAGGAACAGACAGGGGCTGTTTGAACTCCTCGTCGTAGAAACACCAGCCTCCGAGACAGTCACTCATGTGCATATTCACTACTCGCCAAGGAGTCAATACGGTTTCCTTGTCTGGATTGCGGAAGGTATTGAAGATGGCAGAGATTCGCTCTATCCGTTCTTCAATGGTAAACTTATCGGCTGCACGGGCCATTTCGCGGATGCGCTTGCCTGCCTCACGGAAGACATCTGGGTCGTAGTATTTCTTGAACTTCTCAAACTTCTCCTTATCAACACCCTTTGGCATGAATTCTTCCCAAGACTGATCGTCTATCAGCGAGGCGAAGTTGTTGATAGTAATCTTTTCATCTTCATTCATCAGCTCTGCACCGTAAATCAGCAAAGGCATACGGATGCTGATACCACGAAGTATCGAGATGGCATTACGTCGCTGATTGCTCATGGCTTTCAGTTCATCGAGTCGTGCCTGTTCTTCGGGTGTACGTTCCTTCTTAGGTTTCTTTTCCAGACGTTCTTTCTCTTCGTATTGTTCATTGGTGAAGCCTTGTTTATTGACATCGATATCACCCGTTTTCGCCATAGCTTTTGTGGTGCCAATGGTTTTCTTCAGGTCATCGAAATCCTTCAACTCTACATCCGTCAGTTTCAACAACTCGTCATTATAAAGCGCACCATCCTCGAAGCCGCATTGCACAACCTTTTCTATCTGAGCCTTCTTTAACTGGCTCATCATCTTGTTCACATCGTAAGGCTTCATCTTCGAACCGTCAATGCTGATGATGGGACAGAAGTTCAGGAAGTCACCAAGAATTCGTCTGTCTTCCTCTGTCTGTTTGCCAGCCTTAGCTGAGACTTTAGCTGTTTCTGCCAACACTCTCAAAGTTCTGTCTGGCGCGAAGTCGAAGGCATAGCATTGCTCTTTCATGCGACCCTTGCAGGTAAACGGAGTTTGTACACGGAAGATGGTTTGCATATACTGAGCCGCAGAAGTACTGAATGAGCCAGCCATCATAAACACAGCCGTCCAAGGCTTTACACTAACACCTGTTGTCAGACGTCCACAACTAAGGGTTATGGTATATGTATCTTCTGGATTGGGGCCAATCTTTTCATTGACCATCTTTAGGGCTTCTGTGTTTTCCTCGTCCTCATCGCCGTTGCCAGCCACGTTGACAGTTTGGAACATTCCAAACACAGGGTGCTTTCTCAGTTTAGCACTCAAAGCACGAGCAGATTTTACTCCTGGAACCAACCAAAGGGTATGACGGAAAATGCGACGGAAAGTATCGTTGGAATAAGGATAGAGGCTGTCTTTATCCTCCTTACACAACAAGTCTAGGAAACGGTCTACATCCTTATCATGTACGAATGTATCATCATCTTTGGTACGGAAGAACTCACGGAAGTTGAAAGCCTTTTCGTCCTCCACATATTCTGACATCAAGGTGCCCAAATCGTATGTGTAGATATTGATGGCAGGTAGTGATGCATAGGGGTTCGGTTCGTAGGGATTGTCAGTGGCCCAAGCCTGTTTGGCTTTCTGTTCCATCACATAATCCCAAGTGAAGATTTCTTCTTCGCTATAGTCATCGAAGAGATTGAAAGGAGTACCAGAAAGTTGAAGCACCTTAGTATCCTCTTTTATTAGTTCCTTCAGCACATTCTGTCCGAGCTCCGTCTTGGTACCTTCATGAGCCTCGTCAACTATCACAAAGTCCCATTTTGCAGAAAAAAGTTCGTTGTTTTTGTCGAATTTACCGCCTACCGGCTCTGAGCCTCTGAGGTCTTGCATCGAAGCAAAATAGACGTACTTACTACCAGAATCCACCTTCTTTTCCAAGACTTTAAACTCTTCACCATTCCCCTTCGAACCATAGTGGTAGTCTTTCCTGTCGTAGAAGATCTTGCCAAAATCCTCAAACCAACCTTTATCCACTACAGGGCGGTGTGTCAGGATGAGGGTGCGTTTGAACTCTTCTTCTTTCACAACCTGCAAGGCAGAGAGTGTCTTACCAAATCGCATCTTGGCATTCCACAGCATCTGATTGCCTTTCTTGAATCGCTTACGGGTCTTATCGATGGCCTCCTGCTGCTCTGGGCGGAAGATGATAGGTGACTGTCCTTTGGTGATTTCTGAGGGATGCAGACTCGTCTCTCCCCTCTTTACAGCACTGATGGCCTTTTTTACGGTTTCCAGGTCACAACAGTACCACTCGTCAGCACCAGTCACGCCATCGAATTGTTTGCGTTTGATACCACTACGTTCCAACACCTTATGCACCTGTTTATCATTAAAGGTCATAATCATACCGCTACGTACGAAGATGCTGACCTCCGTATAGAGCAACTGATAGGCAATACCAGCTGTCTTTGTGTACTGACGTATGCGTTTGTGAGCCGCCTCTTGCAATGACTCTGCATTGTTGAAGAGGTCGCTGCCGTCATCTTCATCGATGGTGGTTTCACCTATCTTCAGGCAGTCACTATGCCGTTCGTCGTTAATGGCGAATACATAAATCAATTTTGACTTTAGTGAGGATTCGAATGTAGCCATAGGACGTTATTTCATGAGGTCTATAAATCGGATTTTCTTCTTGTCATTAGCCCAGTCGCGAATCAAGCAGTATGTACCATTGTGACGTCGAAGATCTTCTTGCTGACAACCTGTGCAATTAACCATCTGCTCTTCTTCGCCAAATAAGGTCTGTATTTTCTCTGTTACGCCATTGCGGCAACTGTCAGGGATGACACCTTTCAGGCCATCCATCTGCCAGAGGTTCCACGAAACGACATAAGCTATGTAGTTGATAGATTTGAGAAGTGGAGCTTTGCCGAACTTGGCCTGATAGTATTCAATGAAAGTCCAAAGCAAAGCTTCGCGGGCTAATAACAAGTTGTCGCCCTGCCACTCAAAACCATAGATGTTTTTGTATGCTGTCTGTGCCCAATCCAGCCAGTCACCGCTGGTTTCTGTATTCTCGCTGACTACCCTTAGTTTCCTGTCAAGTAGTCCGATTCTCTCTTGTAGTGGGATAGGTTCACCTGTTGTTGCATCGTACCGGCTCACAAGATAGGGAGCCTCACCGCAGGTCATCTCCAAACGGGTAGCTCTAACATAGTCTTTCCAAGTCTTGTTTTCAGGGAATGTGATTTTGTTAGGATTGGCTTTCCAAGTATGATTTGTGGTATCTTCCGTGTTAAAGACATTCTTGCGTCCGAACCATGCTTCATCCACCAGATTGTTTTGGGCATTGCAGACCCATGAGGGGGTAAATACCTCTGCCATATCCTTGGCGCGGTCAGTCTGATTCTCCTTCGATTTCAGTACACGGGGCCTGATTACCATTCCATGCTCTCCCGTAATCAAAGCAGGCAGTATCTGCGAATGGTAATCATAATCTGAGCCGAGCGCCTCATAGTCATGCGTCGCCCAGAAGATATTCTTTCCTGTGGTATGGTCGCGCAGTAGTGTATCAAGCACCTCTGCCGACAATTCCAACAGGTCATCTTCCCTGATGTCTATCAGGGCAGGACTGCTCTCTTTGTTTGGCATTCTTTGCGCTTATAGCTAATGGCAAAAGCACTTATCGGAATCTTTTGGGGCTTCATACATCAAGACCTCTATACACGATAAAAGCGTGAACTACTCTTATCGGATATAGAGGCCCTGAGAATTGCCCGTTCTGAATGATAAGTGCCGCCCACGCTATAAGCGCAGACATTAAACACTATTCATTATTCAGAACTGATAGAAGTTTCTCAGGTTTCTATATCCACCGAATAACTGCTAATGCGTTATTTTACCCACCAAAATCGCACCGGCACCTCCACTGAGGCTCAAACATCCTGCCGTGGCAGCGTCGTGTCACGACGATTAGCCAGTACTTGATTGCAAAAGTACAAAAACTTTTTGAGAATAATGCGATTCCATGCAGAAATTACACATTATTTAAATAATCGTTATTTTGTTAATATATCCTGGCGAAGCCTGGAATTTGTAAATATGTTCCTATACTTTGTTCGCCGAACTTACCCACTTACCCAGTTACCCAGTTATGACAGGAAGGGTTTGAATTCGATGAAGCCAACATCTTTGAAGGAGCGTTTTATCCCTGCATTATAGCCGCCCCTTATCAAGGGGCTCTAAAGGTACAATTTAAAGAGATTATAGTTTTATTATTATATATATTATAATATATATAATAATAAGCCTTTATAGTCAATATTTTTAGGAAATATTCCTGTCATAGGTGGGTAAGTGGGTAAGTGGGTAACTTGCCTCGCTTACCAGCCATCGAAAAAAAATAGCAAAATAATTGGAAAAAAGTTTGGTGGTTTCGGAAAAAATTCGTACCTTTGCATCAAAGATGCAAAAAGGACAAAAGCGTCTAAAAATTGCGGCATAACCATGGAGAAAATTTTTCCTAGTGCACGAGGAAGTTCTGCATCGTATAACCGCAAAATAAAGGATTAAGGAATAGGTTTTAAGGAAGAGGAAACATTTTTACAACCCTTAAAATTTATAGCAATTATGGCATTGAAAGTAAAGGCAGTGGAACGACTGCTGAAGTTTGACAAGGAATCGGCGGGCAAGTACCGCTATGTGATGAAACCCGAAATGTATTCCAGCCTGAGCCAGGCGAAAGTCATCAAGGAGGCTGCCCTGCGCAGCGGCGTAAGCCAGGGTGTGATGAAGGCCTGCTGGGATGCAGCCGGTGAGGTGATCAAGGCGTGGGCCACTGAGGGCCACTCGGTAGCGCTGCCCGGACTGGGAAGCATGCGTTTCGGACTGCGAAGCAAGTCTGTGGAGGACGTGAACGATGTGAAGACGAGTCTGATCTCGAGCCGCCGCATCATCTTCACCCCCAGTGTGGACCTGAAGGACGAGCTGGCTAACACCGCCATCCAGATTACCTGCTACGACCGCGACGGTAAGGAGGTGAAGCGTGTGACCTCTACTTCTGGCGAGGTGGAAGACCCTGAGAACGAGAACGGAACCACGGGTAACGGAGAGAACGGTTCTACGGAGAATGGCGGTAGCCAGAACCAGGGTGGTACCGGCTCGCTGACACCATCGGGTGGTGGTTCACAGAACTCATCACTGACTTCGCCCACCATTAGTGGTAACACGTCGTTCACCGACTCTACCCAGGTGAGCATGAGCGGTCCTGACGGTGCAGAGATCCACTACACCACCGACGGCAGCACGCCTACGGCTGAAAGCGCAGTGTACAGTGAGGCATTCTCCCTGAGCGCTACAACTACCGTGAAGGCTATCGCCATCAAGGACGGACAGTCGAGCGAGGTTGTGAGCAAGGTGTTCACCAAGTCCAGCGGCGGCCTGGGGCAGAACTAGTCGATGGAAGATGTAGCGTATGAAGAAACGTTTCATTGAGGTAGCGGTGAAGGTGATAGTAGCCGCTCTCACAGCCTTCCTGACGGCCATCACCACCACGAGTTGTATGGGACATGGACCGATTCCGATGTAAGAGGTAATAATTAAGAGGCAAGAGAGAGGGGACTGACAAACTTCGAGAGTTGTCGGCCCCCTTTATGGTCTCATATATTCATTATTATACCCATCACCTTCGCTTAAACCAGCTGAAGCCACCTGAGACTGTTAACAATATATCCATAAAAGATGCACCTACGACTAGAGTTGCCTGTGGTTTTTGGTGACAATCTGATGAGGTGTTCGTCTTATAAGAAAACTAATCAAAATAAAAAAAAACAATGAAACAGAATTATCCAAAGATTGGTATTCGCCCTACGATTGATGGTCGTCAGGGTGGTATTCGTGAAGGCCTTGAAGAGAAAACAATGAATTTAGCCAAGGCAGTTAAAAATCTGATTGAGAGTAATTTAAAGAATGGTGACGGTTCAAAAGTAGAATGCGTTATCAGCAATACTACGATTGGACGCGTGGGCGAAAGTGCCGCTTGCGCTGAGCAGTTTGAGCGCGAGGGTGTTGGCTCTACCATTACCGTTACTTCTTGCTGGTGCTACGGTTCAGAAACGATGGACATGAACCCCTACTACCCCAAGGCTGTGTGGGGATTCAACGGTACGGAGCGCCCAGGTGCTGTGTATCTGGCAGCTGTTCTTGCAGCTCATGCCCAGAAGGGTCTGCCCGCCTATGGCATCTATGGTCACGACGTGCAGGACTTGGACGATAACACCATTCCTGAGGATGTAGCCGAGAAAATACTGCGCTTTGCACGTGCTGCACAGGCTGTGGCAACCATGCGTGGCAAGAGCTACCTGTCATTGGGTAACACCTGTATGGGTATTGCTGGTAGTATCGTCAATGCTGACTTCCTGCAGCAGTACCTTGGCATGCGTACAGAATATGTATCGCTGGTAGAGATTCTGCGTCGCGTTGACTTCGGTATTTACGACAAGGACGAGTTTGAGAAGGCCATGAAGTGGGTAGAGAAATACTGCAAGCCTCAGGAGGGTCACGACTATAACGAGGATCGTCCCTTGTTCCCTGGCGTTCCCATGACCACCTTCAATGGTAAGGGCAAGGGAAAGAACCGTCAGGAGAAAGACGAGGACTGGGAGTTTACCGTTAAGAACATGATGATTATCCGCGACCTGATGCAGGGAAGCGAGAAGCTGCTGGAGATGGGCTATAAGGAAGAGGCTATCGGACACAACGCTATTGCTGCGGGTGTGCAGGGACAGCGTCAGTGGACGGACTACAAGCCCAACTTCGACTTCCCTGAGTCGATGATGTGTACATCGTTCGACTGGAATGGTCCGCGCGAGGCTTACACACTGGCTACGGAGAACGACTTCCTGAATGGAATGTCGATGCTGTTTGGCCATTTGTTGACCAATCGTGGCGTGATGTTCTCAGATATCCGCACCTATTGGAGTCCAGAGGCTGTAAAGCGCGTCACGGGTACTGACCTGAGTGGTGCAGCTGCTGGTGGTTTCATCCACCTCATCAATAGTGGTGCTACCACGCTGGATGCTACAGGTGCTATGACAGACAAGGATGGCAATCCTACCATCAAGCCCTTCTGGGAGATGAAGAACGAGGACATGGAGGCTTGTCTGAAGGCTACCTCTTGGATGCCTGCCGATCGCGACTACTTCCGCGGTGGTGGCTACTCGTCACACTTCGTCACAAAGGGTGGTATGCCGATGACGATGCTACGTCTGAACCTTGTAGCTGGTTTAGGTCCCGTATTGCAGTTGGCTGAGGGTTGGACGGTAGAGCTCGATCCCAAGACCCACGACATTCTGGACAAGCGTACAGACCCCACATGGCCTACCACTTGGTTTGCTCCACGTCTCGACCCCACAAAGGATGCCTTCAAGGATGTTTACAGTGTCATGAACAACTGGGGAGCTAACCACGGAGCCATCTGCTACGGACACGTAGGTGCCGACCTGATTACGCTGTGTGCTATGCTGCGTATCCCTGTTTGCATGCATAACATTGCTGATAAGGACATCTTCCGTCCTGCTTGCTGGAATTCCTTCGGAATGGACAAGGAGGGTGCTGACTATCGTGCATGCCAGAACTTCGGACCCATCTACAAATAAAAGGTATGAGGAAGATTGTTTTCACATTAATCTGTATGTCTGTGTCGACCCTTGTGTCGGCACAGACCTTTGAAACACGTTACGAACGTAGTGTGCACGACTTGATGCAGGACGTGGGCAAGCGCTTTGGCGTGAGGTTCAAGTTCGACTCAAACGTGGACACCGTAGGCAAGAAAATGCCCTACGCCGATTTCCGCGTGCGCCCCTATTCGCTCGAGATGACGCTCGACAACATCTGTAAATACTACGACTGGAATTGGTGGAAGCAGAGTGGCAACACATATAAAATCAAGTTGTACGAATACCCGCGTCGCCATGAGGCAGAAGGCAAGATGATGCTCGACTGGCTTTCCACCTTATATAATAATAAGGAGCAATGGGAGGCTCGTCGCGATACCCTGCGCAAGGAAGTCCGCCAACGTCTGGAACTGGATAAGTTCCTCGATTCGTGCAATCGGAAATTGGTCAATGGTCAATGGTCAATGGTCAATGTACAACTCTCGAAGGTTCGCAAGCACGACGGATACACCACGCAGAACATCTGCATTGAACTGACTCCTGGACAACATCTATTTGGCACTATCTATGCCTCGCTGAAAAAAGGCAAACATGCCCTGATAGTCTGCCCTGACGGACACTGGCCCTATCGCTATCGCAAGGATGAACAACAGCGCTTAGGCACCTTGGCTCGCATGGGTGCTGTCTGTGTCGATTTCGACCTGTATGGTTGGGGCGAGAGTGCAAAGGAGGTGGGTGACCATCATAGCAGTCGTGCCCACGTCTATCAGGCTGCCTGTGGATACATTCTGCTCGACTGGATGCTGAAAAACCGCAAGGACATCGATACGGAACGCATTGGTGTGATGGGCGGATCTGGTGGTGGCACGCATACCGTGATGCTCTCACTATTGGACGAGCGCGTCACAGCCTCAGCCCCTGTGGTTCATCTGGCTTCGCATTTCGACGGTGGCTGTCCCTGCGAGAGTGGCAAACCCGTCCAGCTTAGCGCAGGAGGCACTTGCGAACCAGAACTTGCAGCTGTCATGGCTCCTAAGCCCATGCTGATCGTGAGCGACGGAGGCGACTGGACCTCCAGCGTTCCCACGTTGGAGTTCCCCTATCTGCAACGCATTTATGGCTTCTATAATGCCAAGGACAAGGTGCGTAACGTCCACCTGCCCAATGAGCGCCACGACTTCCGCGAGAACAAGCGCAAGGCCGTCTACGACTTCTTCATCGACGTCTTCGGCCTCGACCGTTCGATGCTCGACGAGAGCAAAATAGAAATTGAACCAGAAGAAACGCTGAAATCGCTGTATAAATGAAAAGACTATTATTAACCGCATTATCATTATGCATGATGCACCATGCATTTTGCATAGGATACAGACTGTGGTATAACCAGCCTGCACAAACGTGGACACAGGCATTGCCCGTAGGTAATGGCGTGATAGGCGGTATGGTGTTTGGCACACCAGCTGTGGAGCACATCCAATTAAACGAGGAAACCATCTGGGCAGGACAGCCCAACAACGTGGTGAACCCCAACGCCAAGAAGGCACTGCCCAAGGTTCGCCAACTCATCTTCGAAGGGAAATACAAGGAGGCACAGGACTTGGCCAACGCACAGGTAATGCCTAATGCGGCAGGTCAGAATATGGGTATGCCTTATCAGCCCTTTGGCGACCTGTATATCGCCATGCCTGGACATGCAGACTATCAGAACTATGAGCGATGGCTCGACTTGGACAATGCCAAGAGCATAGTCCGCTATAAGGTGGATGGTGTGGAGTATGAACGTGAAGTCATCACCCCATTGGGTGGTAACCACGTTATTGCTATCCACTTGACGGCCAGCGAGAAAGGCAAGATTACGTTTACAGCCAATATGACGACGCCACACGAGAATCCACTTGTGGGTATGGATGGCAACGAGGCTACGCTCTTGGGAGTTTCCAGCAAGCATGAAGGTCTGAAAGGCAAAGTGCGCTTTATGGGGCGTATGGCAATACAGACGAAAGGTGGTAAACAGCGTGGTTCGAATGGTAACATCAGCGTGGTGGGAGCTGACGAAGCAACCATCTACCTGACCATTGGCACCAACGTAAAGAATTACAAAGACATCACGGGCGACGAGGAAGTGCAATCGAAAGAGCGTCTGCACAAAGCCATGTCGCTGGGCTATGAAGCGCTGAAAGACCTGCACGAGAAAACGTATCACAAGTACTATGATCGTGTGAAGCTCGACCTGGGCGAGGACACCTTTGCCAACGTGCCCATGACTAAACGCATTGAGCAGTTTGGTAGTGTCACTGACAACTATCTCGTGGCAACTTATTTCCAATTCGGACGCTATCTGCTTATCTCGTCGTCGCAGCCAGACAATATGAATCCTGCCAATCTGCAGGGTATCTGGAACGACAAGATGTTCCCTTCGTGGGACTCGAAATATACCACGAACATCAATCTTGAGATGAACTACTGGCCCTCTGAGGTGACGAATCTGACAGAGATGAATGAGCCACTGTTCAAACTGATTCGTGAAATATACGAGCAGGGCAAGGAAACAGCTCGTGACATGTATGGTGCTGAAGGCTGGGTGTTGCATCACAACACAGACCAATGGCGCATCACAGGACCTGTAGATAGAGCGCAGACGGGTTTATGGCCTGTAGGAGCCGCATGGCTCTGTCGTCACTTGTGGGAACATTATCTATACACAAGCGACAAGGAATTCCTGCGTCAATATTATCCTATCATGCTCGATGCAGCCCGCTTTTTTACACAGACCCTCGTCAAGCATCCAACCAAGGGCTATTTAGTGGTTTGTCCTGGAGAATCGCCAGAGCATGGTGGCAAGGGACGTCCTACCCCACTAGACGCTGGTGTAACGATGGACAATCAAATTGTGACAGAGCTTTACACGAATGTGCTGGAGGCCAGCAAGATTCTTGGCGATAACAACTCTACGCTATCAACAATCAATTCTCAATTAAAAGAGCTTCCTCCCATGCAGATTGGTCGCTGGGGACAGTTGCAGGAATGGCTCGATGATTTGGACGATCCCAAGGACGACCATCGCCACTTCTCTCATCTCTATGGCCTCTATCCTTCTTATCAGATTACACCCACGCGCACCCCTGATTTATGGAATGCTGCCCGCAAGTCATTAGAGGCTCGTGGCGACGTATCAACAGGATGGAGCATGGGTTGGAAAGTTTGTTCATGGGCCCGTTTGCTGGATGGCGAACATGCCTATAAACTGATCAAGGACCAATTGACGCTGACTGCTGATACCTTCTTGATATTTGGTGCTGTCAAACAGCGTGGAGGCACTTATCCTAATATGTTCGACGCTCACCCACCCTTCCAAATTGACGGTAACTTTGGCTGTACGGCAGGTATTGCTGAGATGCTGATGCAGAGCTACGATGGTTTCATTTACTTGTTGCCTGCCTTGCCCAGCGTCTGGAAAGACGGAAGCGTGAAGGGACTGGTGGCTCGCGGTGGTTACGAGATAGACATCGAGTGGAAGGACGGAAAACTCCAGAAGGCTACCATCCTTTCGAAAAACGGAGGGGTGTGCAAGCTTCGCTCAAACACTCCACTTAAAGGTAAAGGACTGAAAAAGGCCAAGGAAGCCAACACCTATACGTTGTCAACGAAGGCTGGTAATGTGTATAAACTTTCGCTCAAGTAGCAAAAACTTATATATTTGTTGCAAACTGGAATCATTGTGCTATTGATTCCAGTTTTTTTGTTTATCTTTGCAACAGAATTTTCTAATCATAAAACAATAATGCAAATGAAACGTATGACGCTTGTTGCCCTGTTTGTGGCAACGACACTGGGTCTATCAGCCCAGAAGCCGATGAATGCCCCCAAGGGTGGCAAGGCAATTAGTGACGAACTGATTGGCATTTTCTTCGAGGACATCAGCAGTTCAGCTGATGGTGGCCTTTATGCCGAGTTGGTACAGAACGGTTCGTTCGAGTACAGTCCAAGTGATCGTGATGGTTGGGGAGCTGGTACCTCATGGAAACAAGTTCGTCCAGGTCACTCACTGGGAACCCTGGAGGTTCGCAAGGACAATGGTATCCATCCCAACAATCCCACCTACATGCGATTGCATGTTGAACGCGTGAAGGAGTTCTACGACTATAATGGATGGAAAGGCTATGGCATTGAGAACGAAGGTTTCAAGGGTATTTCTGTCAAGGCTGGTGCCAAGTATGATTTCTCTGTATTCCTCCGCAACTATGGAGCTGCTAAGCAGGTTCGTGTTGTTTTAGGCATTCCACAGGGATGGGGAAAAGACCCCAAGGTGCTGGCTGAGGCTACCATCAATGCTGACAGCAAAAACTGGAAGAAATATGATGCCGTTTTGACATCCAGCGAAGATTGCACGAATGCCATTCTGCAGGTGCTCGTACTGAATCAAGGCGACATTGACGTGGACATGGTATCACTGATGCCTCAGGACACCTATAAGGGACATGGTCTGCGCAAAGATCTCGCTCAGGCTTTGGCTGATTTGCAGCCTAAGTTCATGCGCTTCCCTGGTGGATGTGTCGTACATGGTGGTGGCGACGGATTCTGGGACACCTATCGTTGGAAGACAACTATTGGCCCGAAGGAGACACGTCGTGGTTTGAAGAACACATGGGGCTATCATCAGAGCATGGGCTTGGGATACTATGAGTATTTCCAGTTCTGCGAAGACCTGAACATGGAGCCTGTACCCATCCTGCCTTGTGGTGTTTCTTGTCAGGGCACCAATGGTGGCTGGGGCATGAAAAACCAGGCACAGGAAGTGGTTCCCATGTCTGAGATGGACGAATGGGTAGCTGAAGCCATTGATCTTATCGAGTGGGCTAATGGCGATCCTGCCACCAACAAATGGGCCAAGATGCGTGCTGATGCTGGTCACCCCAAACCTTTCGGACTGAAATACTTAGGTATTGGTAACGAGGAGCGTATCTCTCCTGAGTTCTGTGAGCGCTTTACTTATATGTATAAGAAGATTATGGCTGCTCATCCTGAGATTGTCATCGTAGGAACAGCAGGTCCTGGTTCTCATCCTGGCAATCCCGATTTGGAGAATGGCTGGAAGTTGGCTGAGGAGTTAGGTATGCCCATTATCGATGAGCACTACTACGAGCCTAACACTTACTTCCTGAACAACCGTCAATACGACAAATATCCTCGTGATCGTAAGACCAAGGTTTATCTGGGTGAGTATGCTGCCAAGGACAAGAAGCTGATTGATGCATTGGCAGAGGGTCTCTATCTGTTGCATGTTGAGCGTAATGCAGACATCGTGTGCATGACCTCTTACGCTCCTCTCTTCGCCAAGAAGGATGCTACCAACTGGAATCCTGACATGATTTACTTCGACAACGAGCGTCCCTACCTGACTTGCAGCTACTATGTTCAGCAGTTGTTCGGACAGTCTAGCGGTCAGTACTTCTATGGCGACTGCGTACAGTTCGAGGGCGACAAGGCTGGTATTATTCAGCCACAGGCTGATGTTCACTATGGCCAGAGTGTTATTCTGAACGTGAAGACTCGCAAGCTTTACGTGAAGTTAATCAATGCTACGGACAAGGAGAAGGAAGCCGATATCAACCTCTCTCGTTTCCCCATCAAGAAGAACTGCATAAAGACTGTGCTTGTCGGTTCAGCAGACGATGAGAACAACTACGAGAAGCAGCCCATTGCTCCCCAAAAGGAGACTATCAAGGCTAAGAAGAAGTTCGACATCGACTTGAAGCCATACTCAATGGTCATGCTCGAATACCAGCTATAAAGTTTACTCGACCTAAACCTTCAACTATCAGACTGACGACATTTTCAATGCTCGTCAGTCTTTTTAATATATATAGGTGGACTATGAAGAAACTAATCATGATATTGAGCCTTGCGTTGTTGACAGTGTCAGCACAGGCAGGCAAGCCATGGGACAATGGCAAGTTGAAGGTATCGGATAACCAGCGTTATCTGCAGTTTGAGAACGGACAGCCTTTCTTCTGGTTAGGAGAGACAGGCTGGCTATTGCCTGAGCGTCTGGACAGAGCAGAGGCTGAATGGTATCTGCAAAGTTGTGCAAAGGCAGGTTATAATGTAGTACAGGTGCAAACAATTGATGGTGTTCCTGCCCATAACATCTATGGACAGTTGTCGAACATAGACGGATGGAACTTCAAGAACATCAATCAAAAGGGTGTTTATGGTTATTGGGACCACATGGACTATATCGTCAATATGGCACAACAGCACGGCATCTACATCGGTATGGTGTGCATCTGGGGTGGATTGGTAAAAGCTGGTCTGCTGAGTGTGGAGGACGCCAAGAAATACGGAACGTTCCTGGCCAACCGTTATAAGGACAAGCCCAACATCATCTGGTTTATGGGTGGCGATATTCAGGGCGACATCAAGCCCGAAGTTTGGGAGGCATTGGCTACCACCATCAAATCGATTGACAAGAACCATATCATGACCTACCATCCTCGTGGACGTTACACCTCGGCTAAATGGTGGAGCAAAGCCTCATGGATGGATTTCCATACCTTCCAAAGCGGACATCGTCGTTATGGACAGCGTATGGGTAATGTCGACTATCCTATTCCTGACAATACGGAGGAAGACAACTGGATGTATGTAGACTCCACCTGGAAGTACAATCCCATCAAGCCTGTGCTGGATGCAGAACCAAGTTACGAGGACATCCCTATGGGACTCCACGATACCAACGAGCCACGCTGGCAGGATTATGATGTGCGTCGTTATGCCTACTGGAGTGTGTTTGCAGGCAGTTGTGGACACACCTACGGACATAATGCCATCATGCAGATGCTAAAGCCCGGCTATCCAACAAGCTATGGTGATGCGGGCGATGTAAAGACGTGGTATCAGGCTCTGAAAGACCCTGGTTTCAACCAGATGCAATATTTGAAGCGCCTGATCCTGTCATTCCCCTACTTTGAGCGTGTTCCTGACCAAAGCATTATTCTGGAGAATGGGGAGAAGTATAATCGCCTTATCGCCACCCGTGGCAATGACTATTTGTTGGTTTACAACTACAACAACAATAACATGAAGCTCGACCTCACAAAGATTAGTGGTGCCAAGAAGAATGTATGGTGGATGACCGCTGCCACAGGAAAACTGAAGTATCTTGGTGAGTTCGACAACAAGGTACTCACCTTCCGCTATCATCCACAGTCAGCGCGTGTGGAAGATGGTGTACTCATCGCTATAGACAGCACAAAAGACTACTTGAAGAAAGACCAGACGGAGCTATCGCCTGATGGTTACAAAGCAAAAGAACGAGACTTAAACGAGTAATATGAAAAGACTCCTTATCATATTGTTGGCGATGTTACCCCTGATGGGCATGGCCAAGAAAAAAATGACAAAGCCTGACGTAAGCGTCAGTTGGCTGCGTGTAGAGAATCTGGAGAAGCCCTTGGGTATCGATACGGACAAGCCTCGCTTCTCATGGCTCATCCTGTCTGACAAACAAGACGTCAAGCAGATTGCCTACCAGATTATCGTTACCACAGACAAAGGAGAGGTATGGAATTCTGGACGTGTGGAGAGCGACCAGCAGTTGTGGGTGCCTTATGGTGGCGAGAAATTGAAGAGTGCCACCCAGTGTTCATGGAAAGTAAAGGTATGGACAACAGCAGGTGAAACCGCATGGAGCGAAGAGGACTGTTTTGGCATCGGACTCTTGAAAGAAAACCACTGGACAGGACGCTGGATAGGACTGGAGCGACTGATGCCCGATGAACAGCGAGGACTGCATAGTCGCTTAGCAGCCCGCTATGTCCGCAAGGAGTTCGAACTCAGCAAGCCCGTAAAGCGTGCCATTGCCTATGTGGCTGGCATCGGACTGCATGAGTTACACGTCAATGGTGTTACCTATAATCGTGAAGTGTTGATTCCCATGCCAACAGACTATCGCAAGACAGTGCTCTATAACACCTACGACATTACAGAGGCGCTCAAGGAGAAAAATGCCATCGGTCTTGTGTTGGGCAACGGCCGTGTGTTCCCCATGCGCCAAAACAAGCCCTATAAAGCGCCCGTTTTCGGACTTCCTAAATGTCGCATCAATATCCTCATCGAGTTTACCGATGGTACGACAAAGCGTATCTCAACGGATGAGAAATGGAAGATTACAGCCAATGGTCCCATCCGTTCGAATAATGAATACGATGGTGAATTATATGATGCCCGTAAGGAAATGGAGGGTTGGGACATGCCCAACTACGACGACAAGTCCTGGCTTCCTGCAGAACGCTCTGAAATTCCTCTTGGAACCCTGCGTGCCCAGATGGCTCCAGGCATGAGCATGGAACCTTTAACCACTACCCCAACCTGCAAGGGCAATATCTATGATTTCCACCAGAACATGGCAGGATGGATAGCCTTCACACCAATGGGCAATCCGGGTGACACCATTCGCGTAAAATACGCGGAGAAGTTGAATGCAGACGGGACTCTCTATCTAGAGAATTTCCGTGATGCTGAGTCGGAGGATATCTATATCTGCGGCTCTCATTCCTCATTTCTCATTTCTCATTCCTCATTTCAAGAGTGGCATCCCATCTTCAGCTATCACGGTTTCCGTTATGCCAAGATTACAGGTCCTGTCAAAGACGTTCATGCCTATACTGTCAGCGACGACATGCAGACCATTGGGCGTTTTGAATGTGCTGACGAAACCTTGAACAAGGTCATGAAGAATGCTTGGTGGGGCATCTATTCCAATTATAAAGGAATGCCCGTTGATTGTCCACAGCGCAACGAACGACAGCCCTGGCTCGGAGATCGTACGATGGGTAGTCTGGGCGAGAGTTTTATGTTCAACAACGAACGACTATACACCAAGTGGATGCGCGACATCTGTGAGTCACAACGAGAGGATGGTGTCTTCTCTGATGTAGCGCCAGCTTTCTGGAACTACTACAACGATGATGTCACATGGCCTGCTGCCCTACCCTTCGGCTGCGATATGCTTTGGCGACAGTTTGGCAACCGCGAGGCTATCGACAAGTCTTATCCTTACATCAAACGCTGGTTGCAACATCTTTTCGATGAATACCTTGAAGATGGCATCATTACCAAGGACCAGTATGGCGATTGGTGTGTGCCCCCAGAGTCCTTAGAGCTTATCCACTCACAGGATCCTGCCCGTAAGACTGACGGAGCCCTCATCTCTACAGCCTACGTCATCCGCGTACTTCAGTTGTTAGAGCAATGGGGCTGTGAAGCAGACTATTGGAAGCCCCTGCGTCAACAGATGACAGAAGCCTTTAACAAGAAATTCCTAACGGTAAAGGAAGGTACCTCACAGGCTCCTGGTCATACGCTCTATCCTGACTCCATTTTCTATGGCAACAATACGGCTACTGCTAACCTGTTGGCCCTGTCGTTTGGCATCGTTCCAGAGAAATATCGTCAAGAGGTAACGAAGAATGTGGTGGAGAATATCATCCTGAAGAACAATGCCCACGTGCCTTGTGGTGTCATTGGCATCTCATGGCTGTTACGAGGACTCAGCGACAATGGCTTCAGCGACATAGCCTATATGATAGCCACCCAGCACAGCTATCCCTCATGGGGCTATATGGCAGAGAACGGGGCTACCACCATCTGGGAACTATGGAATGGCGACAAGGCCAGTCCCAAGATGAATAGTGGTAATCACGTCATGTTGTTGGGCGACCTCATCACATGGTGTTACCAATACCTTGGTGGCATCCGTCAAGACGGTACAGCCTACAAGCATATCGTGCTCAAGCCCGACTTCACCATCCAAGACTGTCCATGGACTCATGTCAGCTACGATTCGCCCTACGGCACCATTGAGAGCCATTGGACGAAGACTCTGCAACATGTAGAATGGGATGTACGCATTCCTTGCAACACCACCGCTGATGTCTGTCTGCCCGATGGTACCATCAAGACCTTAGGTTCAGGTAAGTATCATTTCTCATGCGACATACCCACCGCTTCGCCTGCCATTACCAAAGATGAGTTCTTGTATGAGCAAGCCAGCTTCCCACAGTGCCATGCTGCCACCATCGTAGAAACCAAGAAGGGTGACCTTGTTGCCACTTACTTCGGAGGCAAGCACGAGCGTAATCCTGATGTCTGCATCTGGGTCAACATCAAGAAGAAAGGTGAGAAAGAATGGAGCAAACCCATCCTTGCTGCTGATGGAGTCTTCACCCTTGGCACAAAGAATGCCGAAATTGCTGGCATTACTCCTGAAACCACACCCGCCTCTGAAGGTCCCGTGCGTCGTGGCTCTGCCTCAGCTAATCAGCGTCGCAAGGCCTGCTGGAACCCTGTTATCTGCGAAATGCCTAATGGCGAACTCTGGTTATTCTTCAAGGTAGGTCTCAAAGTTGCCGATTGGACTGGATGGCTCTGTAAATCGAAAGACGGAGGCAAGACCTGGAGCGACAAGGAACCTCTGCCTCATGGATTCCTTGGACCTATTAAAAATAAACCTGAAATCATCAACGGACGTCTGCTTTGTCCTTCCAGTACGGAAGACAATGGTTGGAAGTTCCACATGGAGATTTACGACATTGCCAAGAAGGAATGGAAATACGTAGGTCCCATCAAAGCAGAATTGGCCATGCGTACAGAAGACATGAAAGCTGGAAGCGCTTCTTCTACAGCTGCTAAAGAAGATATTGAAGCCCCTGATGCAGGAGGTGTAGCCACCAAGGACGGACGCCACCCCATCGATTGCATTCAGCCCTCCATCCTCAAACTAAAGGACGGCCGTCTGCAAGTGCTCATGCGCACCCGTAACGGCAAGATAGGCACTTCCTTCTCCAGCGACAATGGCGACACATGGACTAATGTTACGCTTCTGGATGTGCCCAACAACCAGAGTGGCACTGATGCCGTTACCTTGCAAGATGGTCGTCATGTGCTTATCTACAACAACTTCGCCTCGCTCCCTGGCACGAAGAAGGGTGTGCGCACGCCTCTCTCTATCGCCATCAGCGAAGATGGCACCCACTGGCGTCATGCTTTGACGCTGGAGGATTCACCCATCAGCCAGTACTCCTACCCCAGCATCATTCAAGGTAAGGATGGCAAACTCCATGCTGTTTACACTTGGCGACGACTGCGTGTAGCCTACAAAGAAATAGATCCTGCTCAGTTACCATAATATATAAAAACTACTTAAAAAATGAAGAGAATTACAGTCATTGCTGTTATCGCCCTATTAGCCATTACGGCTATGGCACAACGAGTGAGCATCCAGACAGGAAAGAAAGCATCAGCACGTGAGCAATATGCTGCAGAATACCTGCAGAAGAAATTAACGGAGATGGGTTATACCATCAGTCCCAAGAAAGCAGACTGCAAGATTACGCTTTCGAACGCAAACAGCGGAACAGCAGAAGGTTACACGATAGCCAAAGACAAAAAAGGCATCACTGTGACAGGAAATGACGCTACGGGTGTCATCTACGGTTGTGTGGAATTGGCTGAGCGCATCAAGACGACAGGTTCGCTGGATATACAACCCATCACAGAAACACCAGGAATGGTGATGCGTGGCACATGCATCGGACTGCAGAAGACCGTTTACTTGCCTGGGCATGCAGTTTATGAGTATCCCTATACCCCAGAGAATTTCCCCTGGTTCTACGACAAAGCAGAGTGGATAAAATACCTCGACATGTTGGTGGAGAACAAGATGAACTCGCTCTACCTGTGGAACGGACATCCCTTTGCCTCGCTGGTGAAGTTGAAAGACTATCCCTTCGCCTTGGAAGTGGATGAGGAGACCTTCAAGAAGAACGAGGAGATATTCTCGTTCCTGACCCATGAGGCTGACAAGCGAGGCATCTGGGTTATTCAGATGTTCTATAACATCATCCTGAGCAAGCCCTTCGCAGACCATTACGGACTGAAGACACAGGATCGTCATCGTCCTATCACACCACTGATAGCTGACTATACCCGCAAGAGCATTGCTGCCTTTATCGAGAACTATCCCAATGTGGGACTATTGGTTTGCTTAGGCGAAGCAATGGCTACCATTGACGATGACGTCATCTGGATGAAGGAAACCATTATTCCTGGCATCAAGGACGGACTGAAAGCCAGCGGTAGAACAGACATTCCTCCTGTGGTGCTTCGTTCGCACGATACCGATGGACCGTTGGTTCTCAAAGAGTCGTTGCCCCTTTATCCTAACATCTACACCATGTCGAAATATACAGGCGAATCGCTGACAACCTATGAGCCTGGTGGACCTTGGGGCGAGACCCATCGTCAATTGGCTGCAGCTGCTCCTGTACATATTGATAATGTGCATATCCTTGCTAACCTTGAGCCCTGGCGCTGGAGCAGTCCTGCCTTTATCCAAAAGACCGTTCAGGCCATGCATCGTGTGCATCACTCCAAGGGTTTGCATCTTTATCCACAGGCTTCCTATTGGGATTGGCCTTACACAGCTGATAAGTTGCCTAATGGTGAGCGCTTGAAGCAGTTGGATCGCGACTGGATGTGGTATCAGGCTTGGGGACGTTACAGTTGGAATGACCAGCGTGGTGCAGACAAGACCTTTTGGAAAAAGGAGTTGGCTGATTTCTATGGCATCGATACCACTGCTGCAGGTCACCTGCTGAATGCCTATGATGAAGCTGGCGAGATAGCACCTAAGTTGCTTCGTCGCTTTGGCATCACGGAAGGCAATCGCCAGACCTTACTCTTGGGTATGACAATGGGCGAATTGGTGAATCCTTACAAGTACACCATCTATCCAGGTTTCTATGAGAGCTGTGGACCTGAGGGTGAGAAGCTCATCGAGTATATTGAAAAGGAATATAAAGGACAGGCTCACAAGGGTGAACTACCATTCGACATTGTTGACCAGTGTGTGAATCATGGCGATCGTGCCCTCATCGAGATGGGTGCTGTTGGTACCAAACCCACCCGTCATGCTGATGAATATGAGCGGGTGTGGAACGACTTCCTCTGCTATGCCACCTTTGCCAAGGCTTTCCAGCTGAAGGTGCGTGCTGCCGCTGAGGTGCTTCGCTACAAATGGACGAAAGACATTGCCCACTTGGAAACAGCTGAGAAATGGTTGGAACAAAGTCTCAGCATCTGGTACGACCTGAGTCGTATGACCGATCAATGGTATCTTTACGCCAATTCCATGCAGACTGCCCAGCGTCGCATTCCTGTTGGGGGCGATGGTGGCAAGATGAAGACATGGAGCGAACTGGCTAAGGTCTATCAAGAAGAACTCGATGCTTTCAAAGGCCACATCGAAAAACTGAAGCACCCTGTGGCTCAAACGGATGTTCTTATCAATCCTTTAAAACCAGCGGACGTGACAATTCATAAAGTCCAAAATTCAAAATTCACAGTTCAAAGTCTTCAGAAAGGTGCCATCCTCTTTGAGAATCGCCCTGATACCCCCGTCGATAGTCTTGCACCAGAACTTGTAGGTTTGCAGGCCCTTGTACTGAATCGTGATACCACCCGCATTGTTGGAACGAGCATCGAATATGAGAGCGACAAACCTGTAAAACTCCTTGTAGGACTCTTCAAAGATGACGACAAGAAGTTTGCCAAGGCTCCCAAACTGGAAATTGATGCTACAGGCAACGAGTACGGACAGGCTGAGCCCATCCTTACCAATGCCATCAGCATCGTACAACTGCCTAAAGTAAACATCCATCAATATTCTCTCCCTGCAGGTCGCAACACCATCCGTCTGCCTAAAGGCATCTTGATGGTGGCAGGTTTCACCCAGAGCGACATCAATCCTCGCGACTGTGGCCTTAACGGACCCTCTAGCGAGGTCGATTGGCTATTCCAAAAGTAAACACATATGAAGAAGCAACTCCTCACCCTCCTATCACTTATCAGTGTGCTCAGCGCTTTTGCTGCTGAGATTCCGTCATCCGTCATGCAGTGCATCTACAACGAGGTGCGCACCCCTTACAAATATGGTATGGTGGTGGCTCCTGCAGACAACTACCATAAGATTGACTGTCCTACAGTCTTCCGTGTTGGCGACAAATGGATGATGACGTATGTGGTTTATAATGGAAAGGACGGATTGGACGGACGAGGATATGAGACGTGGCTGGCATCTTCTGACGACCTATTACATTGGAATACCGAGGGGCGCATCCTTTCTTATAAAGAGGACGGATGGGACATGAACCAACGTGGTGGATTCCCTGCACTCATCGACTGGACATGGGCTGGAAGCTATGGTATTTCAAAATTCAAGAAGAACTATTGGTTGACCTACATCGGTGGACATGGCACTGGCTATGAAGCTGTTCGCGAACCACTGAACATTGGCATAGCCTGGACGGATGGCGACATCACTCAAGCGCATGAATGGCAATCTGGCGACAAGCCCTTGCTCAGCATCAACGATAAAGATGTGCAATGGTGGGAGAAGCTGGTACAGTATAAGAGTACTATCTATAACGACCCACAGAAAACATTGGGCAAGCGTTTCGTGATGTTCTATAATGCTGGGGGTATCAACCCTGCCAACAACCTCAAGGCAGAGCGTATTGGTATCGCCCTCTCCAACGACCTGAAAAAGTGGAAGCGCTACGAAGGCAATCCCGTCTTCGCTAATGAGGTAGGTGGCATCATCACGGGCGATGCACAGATTGCCAAGATGGACGACCTCTACGTCATGTTCTACTTCAAGGCCTACGACCCCAGTCGTAAGTATAACGCCTTCAACACCTTTGCTGTCTCTCGCGACCTCATCCATTGGCAGACGTGGGATGGCGAAGACCTCATCATTCCTTCTAAGCCTTACGATGAGATGTTTGCCCATAAGTCATACGTTGTTAAGCACGATGGTGTGGTTTATCATTTCTATTGTGCTGTCAACAACGACCAGCAGCGTGGTATTGCTGTCGCCACCAGTGTTCCCATGGGACGCAGCAACGTCACCTTCCCAAAGCCTGAGCGTAAGGGTCGTCGCACCCTCACATCGCTCAACGAAGATTGGAAGGCTTGGCTTACAGTGGCTCCCGATTCCGTTGTGAGCACCACCCTCCCCCATAATTTTGATGATTACTACGGCTATCGCCAACTTCGTCATGGTAACCTGCATGGCAAAGCCACTTACGAAAAGGCCTTTACCACTGAGAAACAAGAGGGCAAACGCTATTTCCTGCAATTTGAAGGCATTAGCACTTATGCCACTGTTACCCTCAACGGTCACCAATATCCAGAAGAACTCGTAGGACGCACCGTTTGGACGCTTGATATCACAGATGCGCTCCATCATGGTGAAAACAAACTCAAGATAGATGTCAATCATCCTGCCATGCAGACGGCTTCGCCCTGGGTTTGTGGTGGATGTAGCAGCGAATGGGGCTTCTCGGAAGGCTCGCAACCCTTTGGCATCTTCCGTCCTGTCACCTTGGTGGAGACAGACAACATCCGCATCGAACCCTTTGGTGTTCACATCTGGAACAATGCAGCCTGCGACTCTGTCTTTATCGAAACAGAGGTCAAGAACTACACCCAGCAAGAACAAACCATCGAACTAGTCAATAAGTTCACGCTGGCCTCTGGCAAGCAGGTATTCCGTCATGCAGAGACATTGTCACTACAAGCTGACGAGACAAGGACTATCCGTCATGCAGAACGTATAGAGAATGCCCATCGTTGGAGCCTTGAAGATCCTTATCTTTATAACCTTACGACGATGATTAAGCGCGAAGGCAAAACCACCGATGAGGTACGCACCCCATTTGGCATTCGCAGCATCTCGTGGCCTGCATTAAGGAAGAATGGCGATAATCGATTCTACCTGAACGGACAACCCGTCTTCATCAATGGCACTTGCGAATACGAACATATCCTTGGCAATAGCCACGCTTTCACACCAGAACAGATTCGTTCACGTGTAAAGCAAATCCACAATGCTGGCTTCAATGCTTTCCGCGAAGCTCATCAGCCCCACAACCTGCTCTACCAGCAACTTTTCGATGAACAAGGCATGCTCTTCTGGAGTCAGTATTCTGCACATATCTGGTACGACACACCCCAATTCCGCGAAACCTTCAAGCGTCTGCTGGTACGTTGGATTAAGGAGCGTCGCAATTCCCCCAGCGTCATCCTTTGGGGACTGCAGAACGAAAGCATCCTACCACGCGAGTTTGCTGAAGAATGCTCAGCTATCATTCGCAGTCTCGACCCCACCTGCCAAGACCAGCGTGCCATCACAACCTGCAATGGTGGCGAAGGCACTGACTGGAATGTCATCCAGAACTGGAGTGGCACCTATGGTGGCTCAGCTGAAAACTATGACAATGAATTGAAGCGTCCAGAACAACTGCTTAATGGTGAGTATGGCGCATGGCGCACCATCGACCTGCATGGGGCTGCAAAATATAGTGAGGAATCGTTTACCAAGCTATTGGAAACGAAGGCCCGTTTGGCTGAAAGTGCCAAAGATAGTGTCTGCGGACATTTCCAATGGCTCTTTATCTCCCACGACAATCCAGGGCGCACCCAGCCCGATGGAGCCCTGCGTCGCATCGACAAGATTGGGCCCATCAACTACAAAGGACTTGCTACCATCTGGGAAGAGCCTACCCCAGCCTATTATATGTACCGTAACCGCTACGGTTCCGTAACTCGAGGTTTTACCCCGCCCATCCTCACTGCTGCAGATTGCAACCACGACCTTGTCAAGGGCGCTGAGGGCTATCATTACCTCTATCGCATCAATTGTGGTGGCGATGCTTTTGTCGATGAGTTTGGCCAGCAATGGATAGCTGACGACACGCTCTACAGCCACTCCTGGGGTCAGGACTTTGGCATGCATCCCTATCAGGCCAGCCAACGTCATATCGCAGAGAAGATTCATGGCACCAAGAGCTACGAGCTCTTCCAGTTCTTCCGCTTCGGGCGTCATCGTTTGTGGTACGACCTCCCCGTTCCTGACGGAGAGTATCGCGTTGAACTATACTTCGCAGAACCCTGGCATGGCAAGGGTGGTGGCGAAAAAGATGACTATGAAGGTATGCGCATCTTTGATGTAGCCATCAATGGTGAAACGGTAATTGACGACCTGGACCCATGGGCTGAAGCTGGTTATTGTGGAGCACTGAAGCGTGTGGTAACAGCCAAGGCCAAAGCAGGGCGCATCCGCATTTCTTTCCCAGAGGTCAAGGCTGGTCAAGCCCTCATCTGTGGCATTGCTGTCGCCCATGTGAATGCTGTCGCTATGCCACAGCAACACTCAAAAACCTCCTGGCGCTATTTTGACACCGATACCATTGCCAAACTTCCCAAGGAGGAAATGCCTCAGGACACAGAAGCCCGTCCCGCCAGCATTTACCAACCCATTACAAGTAGTGGTAATCATAAAGTTCAAAGTTCAAAGTTCAAAGTTCAAAATACCACCTTCATCATCAAGCCAGGCTTAGGTCAAGAGTACGCCCTCCGATTCCGCTATAAGAACACGACGGGCAGTGCTGTGAAAGCCCGCATGACTATCACCGATTCAAAGCGAATCGTATTGGTTGACAGGGATGTCACCTTCCCCCCGACACCCAATAAGTTTAAGATGCTGTCTACCACCACAGGCACCCAGATTAATGCTGGCACCTACACAGTCCGCATAGACACCAAAGATGTAGAATTTAAAGAACTGGAAGTACAATGAAATACCCCCTACTATCGCTATTAGCCCTATTTCTCCCATTCGCATCCTCGTCAGCAGAGAATCATCACGATTGGGAAGACAACCACGTGCTGCAAATCAATCGTGAACCAGCACGAGCCTACTTCATTCCCTTTGGCGAAAGCAAAGGCGACCGTATGCTGTCGCTCAATGGAGACTGGCTGTTCCGTTGGACAAAGACACCCGACGAGCGCATCAAGGACTTCTATCGCACTGACTTTGATGCCAGCAGCTGGAAGACGTTGGCTGTTCCTGCTAACTGGGAGGTAAATGGCTATGGCACACCTATTTATATCTCTGCAGGTTATCCGTTTAAGATAGACCCTCCTTATGTCATGAAGGAGCCCAAGAAGGAGTGGACCACCTACGTGGAACGCAATCCTACAGGACAGTATCGTCGCACCTTCACCCTTCCTGCAGAATGGAAAGAAGGTCAGACGTTCCTCCGCTTCGAGGGTGTCATGTCAGCCTTCTATGTTTGGATCAATGGTCAGCAAGTGGGTTATAGTCAGGGCTCTATGGAACCTTCTGAGTTCAACATCACCCCCTATATCAAGCAAGGAGAGAATCAGATAGCTATCGAGGTGTATAAATATAGTGATGGTTCCTATCTCGAAGACCAGGACTTCTGGCGCTTTGGTGGTATTCATCGCGATGTCTTGCTATATCATACCCCGGATGTCCGCTTGAGAGATGTCGCTGTGCGCACCACTCAAGACAAGGATGGTTGGACGCTGGCCATCAATCCTCAGTTCTCCGTCTATAAGGATGAAACAGGCGAAGGCTATCAGCTCGTAGCCACCCTCATGGATGGCTCATCCTGCGTAGGTTGCGCTTCCGTTGCAGCCTCCGAAGTCCTCGACCTCCAGCACAAAGCAGCTCGCATGAACGAATGGTTCCCCCAGCGTGGCCATCGTAAGTTCAACCGCATGGAAATCAAGGTCAGCAATCCTCGTCTTTGGAGTGCTGAGCACCCCAACCTATACACCCTGAAACTGGAGCTCAAAGCCCCCAATGGCCAAACCATCGAGAACACCCGACAGCAGGTGGGTTTCCGCGACATCCATATCAAGAATGGTCAACTGCTCATCAATGGTAAAGCCATCAAGATTCGTGGTGTCAATCGTCATGAGCACGACCCCTACACCGCTCGTGTAATGTCGGAAGAGCGCATGCTCCAAGACCTCCAATTGATGAAAGCTGCCCATATCAATGCCGTGCGTCTGGCCCACTATCCCAATTGTCCTCGCTGGTATGAGCTCTGCGATTCTATAGGCATGTATGTGATGGACGAGGCCGATTGCGAAACCCATGGTTTGCGAGGCACCTTGGCTTCCACCCCCGATTGGGGCGATGCTTTCCTCGATCGTGCCATCCGCATGGCTGAGCGCGACAAGAACCATCCTTCGGTCATCTTCTGGAGCTTAGGCAACGAGAGTGGCTATGGCCCCAACCAAGCTGCCATGTCTGCTTGGCTTCATGAGTTCGACCCCACCCGTCCTGTTCACTATGAGGGCGCACAAGGCAATCCCGACCCTTCTACCGTCGATGTCATCTCGCGTTTCTATCCTCGTGTCATGGAGGAATACCTGAATCCTGGCATCCCTGAAGGCAGCGATAAGGAACGTGCTGAGAATGCCCGTTGGGAACGTTTGTTGGAAATCGCCCATCGTTCGGGCGACCGTTGTACGTGGGTAGGCTCCGATGGAGGTCCGCGCCCCGTTCTTACCAGCGAGTATGCCCATTGCATGGGCAATGCCCTCGGCAACTTCAAGGAGTATTGGGACGAAATCAACTCCAATCCCCGTATGCTGGGTGGTTTCATCTGGGACTGGGTGGACCAAGGTATCATCAAGAGGGAAGAGGTAAGAGGTAAGACGGTAGAGAAGGTACTCTATGGTGGTGACTTTGGCGACAAGCCCAATCTCCATGCTTTCTGCATGAATGGTGTCGTGATGAGCGACCGCACCCTGACGCCTAAATACTACGAGGTACAAACCGTCTATGGCGAGGCTGCAAAGCTCGGTGGAGAAGTAGCCGAACATCCTGTTCCCCAATCCCTGCCCTACAAAGCCAAGAAGTCGAAGAAGAAGCCCCTTCCCGCTTCCCTCATCCCTCTTGTATCTTCCATCAAACCACAGGTTTATCGTGCGCCTACAGACAATGACAAGAGCTTTGGCAATTGGCTCGCCAAGGATTGGAAACGCTGCGGACTCGACACGCTTACCATTCCTATGACAACCGAGCAGGATGGCAATGAGTTCACTTTCACTTTCGAAATTCCTGATTCTTTGCCAGAAATTCCACGCTTAGGCATTCTCATTGAATTGCCTCGCGACTACGAACAGCTGTCGTGGTATGGTCGTGGCCCTTGGGACAACTATCCCGATCGTCAGCAGTCCTGTCCTATCGGATTGTGGAAATCTACCGTTTCCCAGCAGTATGTCCATTATCCTCGTCCTCAGGACTCAGGCAATCATGAAGACTGCACGATGGTTGAGTTGAAGACGAAGAAGGGTAAGACCCTGCGCATAGAGGCTGTCGATAAGGCATTCTCCTTCTCAGCCCTGCCCTACTCTGCCCAGTATCTGGCATCCAAGTCGCACGATTACGAGTTGCAAGATCAGGGCAAGACCTACCTCAGCATCGATTGCGCTGTCATGGGATTGGGCAATAGCAGTTGTGGCCCTGGCGTATTAAAGAAATACACCATCGATAAGACCAAGAAGTATCAGCTTCGCATTCGCATCCTTTAGTTCAGCGCATGAATACGGCCCGAACTACGAACCATCCGTGAAGGAGGATGGTTTGAATGTAGCCATAGTGTTCGGCCATCACGTTGAATCGTTCCATCAGCGAGTCACGATGATGCTGTGTCGTGTCGCCACCCTCCTCAAAGTTGGCTACTATCACGTGGGCATTCACCAAAGCCAGTCCTCTGCGCTCTGCCTCCTTCATGATACGGATGCACCAATCCACATCCGCTGAGTGTCTGTACTTCAGGTTATAGGGAAACTCACGCGCTATATCCAAACGCACATAGAAAGCCTGATGACACACCAGCATACCCTTCTTAAACGAGCGCCATGTCAACGTCTTGGGAGGCCTGTGTCTGCGCAGTCTGAGGAAGTTGCCCTCAGCATCCGTCGTCGCAGTGTCGCCATAGATGACTGCAGGTCTGCTTTCCGCCTTTTCAGCTATCGTCTGTATGGTGTCCTCCGCATACAGCGAATCGCCCGCATTCAGGAACACTACATAGTCGCCCGTAGCCTTCTGCAGTCCCTTGTTCATGGCGTCATACAGTCCCTTGTCTGCTTCCGACTGTATCCTCACCTCGTGCGGACTCGTCTTTTTATATTCCTCCGCTATCTTTACGGTATCGTCCTTCGAAGCACCGTCAATAATCAGGTGTTCTATATGCGGATACTGCTGACTGCGCACACTGTCCAGTGTCCGTTGCAAGCTACGTGCTGCGTTATAGGTAATGGTAACTATCGATATCCTTATCATTTGTTCAATTGTTTGGGTTGCATGGCTGCTTCATAAATTTCCAGATAGCGGTTGGCCACACTCTGCTGCGAGTAGCTATGAGCCACCTTCATCACACATTGCTTGCTCAGTTGAGCATAGTCCGCTTCGTCCAACACATATCTGATGCCTGCAGCCAAATCGTCCACATCGCGAAACTTTGCCACGTATCCATTCTGCTGGTGATTGATCATTTCCGGAATACCACCCACCTGGAAACCCACACAAGGCACCCCGCAAGCCATCGCCTCCATCAGCGTGTTAGGCAGGTTATCCTCCAACGAAGGCAACACAAACACATCAGCACTGTTATACACCTCTACGATGCGCTGTGGCTTGCTCACATATCCCAGCGCATGCACAGGCAATGCCAGCTGTGCAGCTACATCTTCCGCATGTCCACCCAGAATGGCCACCATCGTGTTCTCCTTCATCTCCGGATGCTGGTCAGCCAGCGTCCTCACCGCATCCACGAAATAGCTCATACCCTTACGCGGGTCCGTTACCCGTTGCGATACAAACAGTATGATTCGCTTGTCCGTGGGTAGTCCTAACGCTTCCCTCGCCTTCTGCTTATCCAGCGGATGAAACACGTGCGTATCTATCGCATTCGGAATGTTGGTCACCACCTGCCCCTTCAGCAAAGCACTTTTGCGAGCCTCCTCCGCCAGCCATTTGCTACATGCCACATAGGTCACGCGTTGTCCTTCCAACATACGCAGTTTGCGCTTCCATACCTTATTCGCCAAATCCACAGATCCAGGCAACAGCTTGCAATGCTTGCACTCCGTATGGAATGCTTCACACCCCCTCGCATAGTGGCAAATAGCCGTCGCAGGCCATATATCGTGCATCGTCCAAACCACAGGTTTCCCTGTAGCCAATATCTTTCGGATGTTTTCCAGCGAAAGCATGCCCTGATTCACCCAGTGCAGATGAATCACATCCGCCTCCTCAAACTCTGGCATTTTCGTAATATCCACGCCACAGTTTGCTATATCCATCTCAAACAAGTGCTCACGCTGGAAGTGCAGATGCACCCAGATCACGAAACGCTCCCATAGGAAGTTCCACTGCGTGCGCCATTTGGCAGACAGCCCACAAACCGTCAGTGAGTCCGTTTCCTTGTCGCGCACCAGCATTTTCGCCTTCACGCCATTGTTCTTCAGCGCCTCCATCAGTCGGTTGGCAGCTACAGCAGCGCCCCCCGTCCGTTCACTTGTGTTGATAATCAGAATTCTCATTTTCTTAACACGCTATCAAATACAAATGCAAAGATAACACTTTTCCTGATAACATCCAAATTTGCGGCCCAAAATTACAAAACAATGTATTAAATTGTTAACATCTGTTGTTTGCGCACACAAATGCTTGATTTATGTCAAGAACAGTGGGGGTTTTACACTAAAAAAGTGAAAACTATTTGGTGGTTCAATAAAAGTTCGTACCTTTGCATCGTCAAACAACAACACTCAGTTATGTTTCGACACTTTGACTAAGTGAAGTCAAAGAATCATAATAGATTGTTTTAGGTTAGTAGTAATATTTATAGTTTTAGGTTTTTAGTTATTGGTAAAAAGAAAGTTTTAAATGTGTGAAAAACAGTGGGCACCGTGAGGCGGTCATAACTTTCTTTTATTTAGAAGTTAGTATTAAATCAAATATTCCTGCTGTGAGGCAGGCCTCCGGTTCAAAGGACCGGAATTGTTTTGAAAAAGGATTTTTAGTTAAACATAGGCTTTTGGATGCCGCTGCTCGTTGATGGGTAGCGGCATTATTCTTATATGATTCACAGGGTCCCCATGTGTCTACTAATCTATCATGATGACCGTTCCCGTTTCCTTCATGTCACCTCCGCACTTAAGGCATTTCCTCGGAACTTTCTCCGTTTCGATTTCACCCATCATACCCAAGGTACGACCTTTCCTGGTTCCAGTTATGGTATAACCACAACCGTTGCATTTGTACTCTTTTAATGTTCCAATAATCTATAATTGCAACAAAATCCGATTCTTGCATTGGTACTTTGGTACTTGGTACTTTGGTACTTTTTGCCGATTTTTTAGTTCCAAGGAAAAGGGAGGGGGGTGGAAGAAGATGATATATAATTCTATAAGTATATATATTATTAATTTTATATATATTATAACATATATAAAATCTTATAGCCACTCTTTGTATTTTTGAAAACAGCAAAAAGTACCAAAGTACCAAGTACCAAAGTACCATTTTTGCTGTTTTCCTGTCCAAAACGATTTTCTTGCAAAATTAAGGCAAAAATAGAGGGTTGAAAAAGACGGATTTTGGCACTTTTATTTGCAGGTTTTATGAATTATTCGTACCTTTGCATTGTCAATAAGAACGATGGAATTTGGACGCAGGGCACAAAAAATTTGCTTTCAGGCCTGGCAAAATTTTCTCCCTGCCCAGAGCGTAAAAAAGAAGTCGTGAATGGAGACAAGGCGAGACCAAAACAAAAACGAAAACGAAATAAAAAAAAGATTAACAAAGCGATTCGAACTGCGAAGCAAGAAGGCGCAGCCGTTGACTGATAAAAGTGAAGAATGAGGCTGCCAAAATTTGGTGGTCTCATTTTGTAAATGAACTTTTTTGGCAATTCATTTGGAAGTTACATTTATTATTCGTATATTTGCAGCATAAACACAATACTGATTAAACGTTTAATACTATGGATCTTTTATATCAAATTTTCGGATGGTTAGGCAGCATTGGCCTTATCCTGGGTTACTTGCCCCAGGCAATCCAGACAATTCGTACCCGTCAGACAGACGGCATCTCGCTACCGGGTTTCTGCATGATGACCTTGGGAAGTGTGTGTTTTATGAGTCAGGGACTGATGTTGTGCTTTAGGCAGGGCATTGAGGTGGGTATCTTCTTTTTCATTACCAACTTCATTACAGCCGGATGTGCAGCTATCATCTTTGTCATCAAGATGAAGAATGACCATAACAAGAAGAAGATTAAGAATTTAGCAGAACAGGTATGACGAGCATTAAAGGACATATAGTCAATGTGGTTCGACACGAGATATTCGATGGCGAACTGGTGATAGAGGGTGAGAAAATAGTAGAGGTGAAGCACTGCGATTTGCCCGAAAGAGAGGAGCCATGGCCATACATCATGCCGGGTTTCATAGACGGGCACGTACACATAGAGAGCAGTATGATGGTGCCTCACATGTTTGCACGTATTGCGGTGAGTCACGGTACCATCGGCGTGATAGCCGACCCGCACGAGATAGGTAATGTGCTGGGCATTGAGGGCGTGGACTACATGATACGCTCGGGCAAGGAGGCTCGATTCAACTTCCTGTTTGGTGCACCGAGCTGCGTGCCTGCCGTGGGTGGCGACATAGAGACCTGCGGAGCGATGATTGACGCCAAGGCTACGGAGACGCTCATGGCTCGCGAGGACATTGGTTTCCTGGGCGAGATGATGAACTATCCGGGTGTGCTGGCTGGCGACAAGGAGGTGATGGCCAAGATTGAGGCTGCACTGCGCCACGACAAGCCCGTGGACGGACATGCACCCGGAGTGGTGGGACACCAGCGCGACCAGTATGCGGGAGCGGGCGTGACTACCGACCATGAGTGCTCGACACTGGAGGAAGGAAGGGCGTGCATCAGGGCTGGCATGAAGGTGATTATCCGCGAGGGAAGTGCCGCTAAGGACTACCAGCTGCTGAGTCCGCTGATTAACGAGAGTCCGAACATGGTGATGCTGTGTACGGACGACTGCCATCCCGACGACTTTGTGCGTGGACACATCAACCTGATAGTGAAGCGCGCACTGGCTGACGGATTCGAGCTGTGGGATGTGCTGAAGGCTGCCTGTGTGAATGCGCAGAAGCACTACAAGCAGCGCTGGGGACTGTTGCAGGAGGGCGACCCTGCCACCTTCATCACGGTGGATAATCTGACACCGCACTTCCGTGTGGAGAGCACATGGATCCGCGGAGCGGAGGTGTTCAACTATAACTCCAGTCTGCCCTTGAAACATGCGGACGTGGACGAACATATTCTGGACTATGACTTCCCCAACAACTTCGTGGCTGCGCCCATTACCGCTGCCGACATCAGCCTGGAGCTGAAGCCTGGCGACACGGCACACATCATACACGCCTCGGACGGTAGTCTGCTGACCGCTCACGATGCGGTGGAGATAACGGGTAACCCGCTGTTCGATTCGCAGTATCCATGGACGGAGGTGCAGAAGATAGTGGTGTACAACCGCTACGTGCCCGGAGCCAAGCCTGTGGTAGGACTGGTTCGCGGTTTCGAAATCAAGGAGGGGGCTATGGCTGGTTCAGTGGCTCACGACTGCCACAACATTGTAGCCATAGGTTCCAACGACGAATACATCGTGAAGGCCATCAACCGTATTGTCGAGATGCAAGGTGGACAGGTGGTGGTCAGCGCTAACGAGATGAAGGATATTCCGCTGCCTATAGCGGGAATAATGGCGCCGATGGGTGGACATGAGATAGCCTTCCGTACGATGTGCATACAGGACATGGTGAAGGAAATAGGCTGTAAGATGAAGTCGCCGTTTATCACGATGGCTTTCATGGCTCTGCCTGTGATTCCGGACATCAAGATAACGGACCGACACCTGATGGATACGAAAAAGATGGAGGTTATCTATTAATTACTTTTCAATCAGCGCCACGGCATAGGCCGAGATGCCTTCCTGACGCCCCGTAAAGCCTAACTTCTCAGTGGTAGTGGCCTTGATGGAGATATTGTCAGGGTCGGTGCCTATGACCTTGGCCATGCACTGCTGCATGGCAGGGATGTGGGGATTCATCTTGGGACGCTCCGCACAGATGGTGGCGTCGATGTTGACCAAGTGATAGCCCTTGGTGGCAATCAGTTCGATGGTTTTCTTCAGGATAATCTTGCTGTCCATGCCATCGGTCTCAGCAGAGGTGTCTGGGAAGTGATAGCCAATGTCGCGCATATTGGCTGCACCTAGGATGGCGTCGCAGATGGCGTGTATCAGCACATCGGCATCGCTGTGGCCCAGCAGTCCCAACTCATGTTCAATCTTAATACCGCCCATCCACAGGTCGCGACCTGCAACTAACTGATGGACGTCATAACCCATTCCTACTCTAATCATTTTTTAAACAAATCTTTGATGCCATCCATGTCGAAGGCAAGGGTGAAACGAAGTGTCTGGTCCAGCGGGTTGGTCTTTGCCGTAGCAATGACGTAGCCCACATCGAGCGAGAAGACGCTCATGCGGAAACCACCACCCACAGTGAAATATTTGCGGTTACCTTTACTCTCGGACTCATGGTGATAACCGGCACGCAAGGAGAACTGGTCGTGGTAGACATATTCGGCACCCACGCTCCACTGAATCTCCTCCAACTCCTCCTTGAAACCACCAGGAGCATCGCCAAAGCTCTTGAAGATACCAGCGATAGAACCTACGTCGTTATACTCTTCGATGACGCGACGCTGGTAATCCTCGGTCGATTCGCCTTCGTTCTGCTTGGGAACGGTGGGCACCAGCAACTTATTGGCATCGGCAGCAATGGTGAAGCGGTTGTATTCGTCGACAGGAACCATGAGCGAGGCACCGATACGCAGGTTGGCAGGCAGGAAGTTGGAACGGTCGTCGCCAAAATACTTAATCTTACTACCCACGTTCGAAATGTTCATACCCAGACCGAGCTGACACTCACGACGTCCAATGTTGATGTAGTTGTTATAATAGCAGGCCAAGTCGGCAGCAAAGGCCGATGCAGGAGAGGCATTCTCGGTATAGTCGTAGCGCAAGTCGCTATACAACCAACGGATGACAGCTGCAATGGAGAACTTCTCACTCAACATCAGTGAGGCACCCACATCAAGCGCCATCTCGTAAGGCTTGACCGTCATGGCATTGGCATCGTCGGCAGTCATCACCTCACCCAACGAGAAATAGCGCAACGAACCACTGACGGCTGCATAGTCGCCAATGCGATAATAGCCTGCCACATAGGCCAAGTCGATGTCATTCACCAATTGGCGCAACCACGGGGTGTAGTTCAGGGCAATACCCGCACGACTGATGCAGAACGGATACTTGGCAGGATTCCAATACTGCGAGTTCACATCCGGATCGGTAGCCACACCGACATCACCCATACCTGCCGAACGGGCGTCGGGGGCAATGGTCTGTGAGATAACGGCATGTTCAATGGGATTGAACTGGCTCTTGGTGTCCTGGGCACTGGCTGTCAGTCCCAGACACAGGCAAAATGCCATTGTTATTATCTTTGTTGTCTTCATAATCGCGTTGTTTATTGATGAGTGAAAATAATCAGTTTCTTGGTCTTTGAGGCATAGGTGCTGCCTTCGGTGCTTATACTTATCTTATAAAGGTAGAGACCGGTATGCAGTCGACGGCCACCATCCACGGTCAAGTCCCAGTTGAAGGTAAGGGTATTGTCCGAGGACACGCCATTCTCAGCATGGGTCCAGAGGTGACGACCTGAGGTGTCGTAGACATCCAGCTTCACATCCATCTGCGTACCGATACGGTCGTGAATGAGGTGGAAAGTGGTCTGGATTCTGGCAGGATTGGGCGTGCAATCGACATCCAGGAAGAGGGGTTCCAATCCGTTTTCGACATAGAAGTTGAGTTCGCTGACGGACGGATTGTTCAACACGTCCCATGCGGTAAAGCGCAGGCTGTGCGCGCCTTGTTCCAAAGTGGGAATGCTAAAGCCTACCGTTCCTTTCTGATAACTGCCAAAGTCAAACTGGAAATATTCGTTCAGCGAGTAGGTCTTGGACATCTCTCCGTCAATCACCAATTGCAGGTCGTGGCCAATACCACTGCCTGAGGCGTTGATACCATCGGCATCGCTCACCTCGGCCATGAAGTATGGGGTGCTGTTCACACGTCCACCATTGGTGAACGCCTTGCTGTTCAGATAGCAATAGATGTTAGGACCGATGGTGCTCTGACCTCCACCTCCTGAACCGTTGAGCACCAGATTGTCGCAGATGCCATTGGCAAGAACGGTTTTTTCGGTGTTGACAGCATAGAGATTCATCAGCGCATTCAGGTCGGAATACTTGATGTCCTTAGGCACAGCAAAGGTGAAGCGGAAGCGACCGTTTCTGACATAGTCGCTACCATTATATACTGTATTCAGACGATCATAGTAGACGAAGGGTTCGTCGGCACCTTCGGACGATGTATCGTTCAACTTGCACTCCACTTTTTCCTTCACGTCGCGCATCACAGCAGAGACCACTCCGTTGAAGTCCTGGTCTTCGGTGTTCTGGGCGTTCTCCACATGTCCGCTAACGGTGGCTGTCATGCCTGCTTGCAGGGTGAGTGTGGTGCCTTCCTGCAAAGGTGTGCCGTTGATGGAATCGACCTTGATGGTGCGCGTGGGGATAGCCAGGCGCAAGGCAGGGTCGCCTAACAATGAATACTGCAACTTATTAGGCGTCTGGTCTTGCTTGGTGGTTATCAGTTCGTTCTTGGTCAGACGTACAGCCTCGCCAATGGGCATGGGCTTTCCTGTTTCGTCCAGGCTCAGCACATAGCGGGTAAAGGCCATGTTCATGAGTCGGTTGTAGCTCTGATAAACGGTTCGCGTGGTACCATAGAAAGCAATAGCCCCACCCTTCTCGTTAAAGAATGCAGCCTCGCCGATATTACCCTCTTGTCCGTCGAAAGGCATGATGTCGCAAGAGGCGGTCATCCACAAGGGGAAGTGCAACGAACTGGCTGTCTCGAAGTCAGTTAGGCGCATGACATACTCATGCGAAATGGCATCAGCACGTCCGTGACCGGAATAGTTCATCATGAGCGCACCCTGCTGCATCTGTTGCTTGATGAGTCGGGTGACATCGGGATAGGAATTGCCCGTTGAGGAACTCACGCGGGTATAGGCATCCCACATGATGCGCTTCACCAACAGGTTGGGATATAACGTCTCCACTTGACGGGCTACGGCATCGGCATCGTCCATGTGCTGGTTCTGATTACCATCATCGCCCATGAAGCAAACGGTGTTCTGCCAAGAACCTGCCTCCTTGTTGTTGATATAGCTTTCTATCTTGTCGACAGCAACCTGCGCCTCAGCATCCGTACGGGCAGAAATACGTCCTACAGCCACATCGGCCTTGTCGCTGATGACGATGCTACCTCCTTCGTTATCGTCCAACATGCAGAAGTAGTCGTCGGTGACATAGCAGCTGGTTTCGCTATAGGAATTCTCGCTCTCATAGCACAGCAGGAAATCGCTGGGCGAACAATTGCTCCAAGTGTCCAGCAACATACGATTGTCCCACGCGCCATCGCCCAACAGCAAGAGGTAACGGGGCATATCTTCCTCGCGTTCAGCCCTGTCGTAGAGCATCTTCAGATAACGGCGATAGGCATTGGCATCAGGGGTTCCACTGGAGAACTCATTGTACAACTCATCAGCAGGGACTATCTGCACGCGCAATCCGTCATGTTCTTCGTGCAACTTCTTCAAGCGTTCGGCCTGCGCCTTCAGTTGCTGGGCTTCAGAAATGATGATGACCATGTCTGCAGCCTCAGCAGCATGATGATTCTGAGGGGTTATCTTGCCCACCAAGGTGGGTTGTGCCCATGTCTGCGCCAAATCAGGAGCAGCTTGGGGTTGTGAGGCATCAATGGAGATATAGTCCAAACGTACCGTTCCACTATTTGATTGGGGCGTGAGCACTATCTTGTTGGTGGCTTGCAGGTTCGATACGCTGAAAGTCTTCTTCTCTGTGCGCATCTTCTCCAGACTACCATTCACTGGCACTGTAATGACACCCAGTTCCACATCATTGACGGACACCTGCACAGAGGCGCCACCTGAGGCGGAAAGGTTTACCGTTACATGGCCATCGGTCGTGGTTCCCGTGGAGGGCACGTCGTACGAATAGCTGGTACCTGCCTTCAATTCCTTAGCGTCATAGAGGTTGCGACCTCCATGGAACCAGGCGTAGTCGTCGACCTCATAGAGCGAGCAATAGTCGTCAGCCAGGGGATAGTAGGTTTTCAGGAAATCGTCCGTGCTCAGCACCTCGGCTTCGTCGTCGTTCTCGGTCAGGAAATAATAGCCATAACTGGAATAAGGATTGCGCACGCGCTGATGGTTATCGTCCCAAGTCACAGGTCCGATGCCATAGAACAGTTTTCTGCCATTCACCTCGCAGGTGGGCAACTCCATCAAGTCGTCCGTTTCCATCAGATAATCTGCTGTCAGCAGCTCTGGTTGCAAACCTCCACCATAGCCGTAGATTTTCACCTTACTCAAATTGGAGAATCCTGCACTTCTGATGAGGTCGTCAGTCAATTGGTAGATGCCCGTCTTGGGGATGCAGATCTTGACCCAGGTGCCTTCTCGCAATACGGAGTTATCAGCATAGCGCTCTGTGGCATCAGCACGACGACTCCTGCGAGCAGCAAGGCTCTTGCCCTTGATGTCGAGCATGAAGCTAACCAGCTTCTGATACTGTCCGTTGCGATAGACCAAGGGCATGAACGACACATAGAGCGTACCCTTCTTCCTAGCCACCGACATCCACTGCTTCACATCGGGCATGGCTTTCAGTGGTTCATTGGAAATCTGCTGGTAGCGCCTGATATCGTCCTCGCTCATGGGGATGAACTCAGGATAGGCTATGCTGACACTATAGACGGAGTCAGCATACTGGGCGCCAACAGGATAGGCATAGGTAAATACGGGCAACAAAGAATCAATCTCGACCTCCTGAGCGGTCAGATTGAAAAACCGTTGGGCATTTGCCATCAGGCAGCACGCCAACAGTGCCATACAGAGTATATACCTTTTTATCTTCAAGCGTTATTTACAATTAAACTCCAGCACTTTTCGGTCTTCCAACCAACCTTCCAGATGGTCGTCGATGTGTACTGGACCTACGCCTACCGGCGTTCCTGTGTAGAGCAAATCGCCCGTCTTCAGCGTGAAGAACTGCGAGATGTAGCTGATGAGCTCGTCCACTTTGTAGAGCATGTCGCTCGAACAGCCTTCCTGCACCGTCTTTCCGTTAATGTCCAGATGGAAGTGCAAAGCCTGAATGTCTCTCAGCTTCTCCTTTTCCACCCAGTCACCAATGACTGCTGAGCCATCGAATCCCTTACAAATCTCCCACGGATGTCCGTCCTTGCGGGCTTTTCGTTGCCAGTCGCGTGCCGTAAAGTCAATGCCAACGGTCACAGCGTCGTAGTAACGGTGGGCAAATCGTTCAGGGATGCTCTTGCCCAGTCGGCAGATGCGCACCACCAGCTCTGTCTCATAGTCCACCTGTTCACTCCAGTCGGGGATGAAGAAAGGCTTGTGGTCCTTCAACAATGCCGAGTCCGCCTTGGTGAAAATGACGGGCTGCTCTGGTTTATATAACGCTCCATCCAGCTCTTTATTGTGCTGGATATAATTCATTCCTACTGCGAATATTTTCATAATCCTATTATTTTTGTGGCAAAATTACTAAATTCTAATGAAAAACCATTATCTTTGCAGACATTATGCGAAAGTTATTTATGGTCATATCGCTCTTTTTGCTCACCCTTGGCCTTTATGCACAGGGCGACCCACGCAGTCTGCGCCTTATGGGAACGGCCTTGGAAGGTCCTGTGGACAGCGTGCGCCAGCAGCTGGTAGCCAGTGGCTTTAAGGAGTGGGGACAATCGGACGATGGCGAAGACCTATACTTTCGTGGCAACTTCTATGGCATTCGCGCCAAACTGATTCTCAGCCAATCGACAGAGAATCATCTCGTCACTTCGGCATATGTTACCATTGGACCTTACAGCACGGAGGCCATGCTTACCAAGAATCTGCAGTATTTCCTTTATAAGTTGCAGAAGGAACATGGCGAGTTCTCCCAGCGTGACGACTCCTACTATTTCATTGACGACTTTGGTAGCGTGAAGCTCTCCATTGCTGACAATGGCAATGGTTCGCGCGACATCCGCGTGTTCTACTTCCCCAACAGTGCTTTCTATAAGGATGCGGTCTGTATGGGATTCCACGGACCTGTGCAGGAGGTGGTTACGGAGAATGCCGTTGCTGAGGAGCAGTTTATGCACTTCATGCAGAACGGACAATTGGAGAATCCTGACCTCACACATCGTCAATACAATCGCTTTGGCTATCTGGTCAGCGCCCAGATGACGGAGCAGACAGGACACAGCATGGTGCAATATGAATATGATGATGATTTCCGACTGAAACGACGCATCCTCACCAATGTGGAGGCTAACATCACTTACGTCAATGAGTACGGATTTAACGAGCAAGGCGACATTGTTACCCAGCATCAGAAGGTGTACGACAAGGATAAGGAGTGCATCCTTACCATTACCATGCGTAACAACTACTTGACACGCGATCAGCAGGGCAACTGGACTAGCAACTCGCTCAACCTTTCTTATTGGGAGAAAGGTCAGCAGAGCCAGCAGACTACCGTTCTGCAGAAGCGCACGCTGACCTATTGGGATTAAAAGCCTTAGAAGAACAAAGCCTTTAGAACGTTGCTTTCAGCACTTGCTCCACGACCTTCGGATAGTATTCCATCTCCAGCAAATGCTCCTTTTCAGCAATGTCGTCCACGCTATCGTTGGGCGACAGTTTTGTTTTATATTGGGCAATGATTTCACCACTGTCGCAAACGGGTGTCACATAGTGGACGGTCATGCCCGTCTCTGTTTCGCCAGCAGCTTTCACAGCCTCATGCACATGGTGACCCCACATGCCCTTGCCACCATATTTTGGCAACAGCGCAGGATGGATGTTGATGATGCGACGTGGGAAGGCATTGATCAGGAAATCGGGCACCAAAGGCAGAAATCCTGCCAGCACGATGAAGTCAATACCATACTTCTGCAACAAGGGCATCATCACCTGCTCGTCGTTCAACTCTGCCTTGGGAGCCACAGCTGTGGGCACGCCCAGTTTCTCTGCTCTCACCAGCGCATAGGCATCGGCCTTGTTGCTCACTACCAGCGCACAATTCACGCTGTCCGACCCTTTGAAATACTTGATCAGATTCTCACAGTTCGTGCCACCACCTGACACAAAAATGGCTAAGTTTATCATGTTTCTATTTCTTTTAGTCGCTACGCTTTGTAAAAGCGCTAAAGCGATTAGACAATTAGACAATTTACTATTTATTGGGCAATTTCTCCAGCAATTTTTCTATAAGTCGTGGCACCCCATAGTTGTCCCACTCCTCTTCTCGAATCCAACTATAGTCCTCTGGCAACGCAGGTTGTTCATCAGGTTCCCACAGCCAGAAGTCAGCATAGATGACCCTATGGGTCAGCACGTGCTTCACGTTTTGGCACAGCAAAATAGCGCCAAACGGGACTTCGTCTGTAAGCCAAGGTTCATACAGTCCTTGCCAGATGTCGCCTTTGCCTCGACGATGAATAGCTGTCATTCCGTTATACCTTATATATATATACGTCAGACGTAGCTCTTTCACCTTCAGCGTCTTCTGCTTTACGGGCAATTCCCCTACCCTTCCTTCGTGCAGAGCCACACATGTCTCCTGCAACGGACAAATCATGCATCGTGGCGACTGGGGGGTACACTGTATGGCTCCAAAGTCCATCATGCCCTGATTGTAGGCAGAAGCCTCATCCTTGGGCAACAGCTCCTGCGCCAAGGCAGTAAACTCGTGTTTGCCCTCCGTCGTGTTGATGGGCGTATCAATGCCATAATGGCGCGCCAGCACCCTGTACACATTGCCATCCACCACAGCAGCAGGCAATCCGAAGGCTATCGAACCAATGGCTGCAGCGGTATAGTCGCCCACCCCTTTCAGGCTTTTTATGCCCTCCAGTGTCTGTGGAAAGCCACCCATCTCCACCACCTGCCGGGCTGCTTTGTGCAGATTTCTGGCCCTGCTGTAATAGCCCAAGCCCTGCCATTCGCGCAACACCTCATCTTCGGAGGCTCGTGCCAAGTCTTCCACCCGAGGCCATCGCTTCATGAAGCGTTCCCAGTAGGGGCGTCCTTGTTCGATGCGCGTCTGTTGCAAGATGATTTCCGACAGCCAGATGGCGTATGCATCCTTCGTCTCACGCCAGGGCAACGCCCTTCCGTTCTCGCGAAACCATTGCAATATCGTAGTGGTGAAGCTCATAATCGCTGCGAAGGTACGAATAAAAAATGGGACTGCCAAACGACAGTCCCATTTTTCTTTGTTTTCCTTACTACTCAATGCAATGCATCAGGAAATCGACAGCTCCATTGACACCAAACTTGCGCACATCCAATGAGATGTCATAGTTGGTAGCATCCAACCAATCACGCCCTGTGTACGTCTTGGTGTACAGCTGGCGACTGTAGTCATTGTCAACAATCATGGCTGCTGCATCATACTCGCTGATGTCGTACTTTTCAGCAATACGGCGCTTACGACAATCAATGCTGGAGTGGACGAAAATCTTCAGCGCATTGGGATGATTGGCAAAGATGTCGAAGCCACAACGACCCACAATGACACATGATTCGCCAGAGGCTATGCGCTTAATGGCATCGCACTGGGCTTTGAACAACTCGTGGCTGGTCTGGTCTTGCTCCTGTCCATTGTACTGGTTGCTCGCCATATAACTACGATAGAAATTGGTGAAATCGTCGCGCCATAACGGGTTTCGCGCCTCGATGTTCTCCACAGCATCCTCCACAGCATGGATACGAGAAGCTACTTCGTTCAAAATCTGCTTGTCGAGCAGCTTCACGCCAAGTCTTCGTGCCAATTCCGCACCAATCTCATGTCCACCCGTTCCGAACTGTCGACTGATGGTGATAACAAACTTCTCTTCTTTATTCATATCTTTACATGTTTTAATAAGTTAGTAATCTCTTTGGGGCAAAGATACGAAAAAAAAATGAGACCACCAAACTTTGGAAGTCCCATTTTTATGATGACCAATTGAAGGAACTATATTTTTTGCAAAAGCAAGCAAAAAATCTCAATTACGGTTCACAAAGAGCTACACAAACGCGGTCTTGGAAAGCCTTGCCATCAGCACCACGCATGACGCCCTGATTGATGATACAGAAACAGAGCTGATGGCCATTGGCAGCAGTGCAATAGCCAGCCAACGAAGAAATGCCCGTCAAAGTACCGGTCTTGGCACGCACATTGCCTTGGGCAGGTGTGCCTCGCATACGTTTCTCCAGGGTGCCATCAACACCCGCAATGGGCAATGAGGGAGCAAGATGGTCGTAGATATTGCTATTCTGCCAAGCATATCGCAACAGCATGGTTTCGAGCTCTGGGGAAACATAATTGTAAAGCGAGAGACCTGAGCCATCGGCAATGCGATAGGAATTGCTACCCAGTCCGATACGACGGATGAGTTGACGGACAATGGCGCTGGCATCGGAAGCCTTGCAAAGTGGTTTGCCCGTAGAGGCTGCTATCTGATAGAACAGGGCCTCCGCATGGAAATTATCGCTCTTCTTCATCATGCGCTCCATTACTTGGTCGATGGTATGGAAACGGGGACAGATTAAGTGGGCATTGGCAGGGCAAACGGCTTCGCCTATGGTGACATTCTGGAGTACAATGCCGATGTTCTGAAGTTCGCGAACCACACAATCGGTAAACGTATCCTGGCGCCCGATGGTCAAGGAGGTGAGTCGGGGATTATCATCGTCCCAGCACCAGCCTTCGCCCCAATCAACGGCTTCCTTCATAGAACGGTCGGCATAGACGTGTCCACGAAGCGTGTCAACACCCATTTCGTAGAGTCGGGCCACCATATCCTTGATATCGTTGTTGGTAACCAATGGGTCGAAACCGCCCACACAGTAAAGATTACCCGTGAGCTTGCCCTTTTGAATCTTACCCGTATAGCAAAGACGGGTGGTGAACATATAGTCGCCTCCTAAACGATCGAGTGCTGTAATGGCCGTAATGACCTTCATGGTAGAGGCTGGACGCATCAGCTGACGGGCATGATGTTGATATACAGGTTGATCGGCTGTCAGGTCATAGACCATCAGTCCCACCTGCGTTGTTTCAAACAAGGGGTCATTTAACAGAGAATCGAGCTTCTGACGCAGATTTCCCTGGGCAAAAGTAGCTGTTAACGAACAGCATAAAAGGAGGAAAAAAACATATTTCTTCATAATCGTTGGCAAATATACAAATAAATTTGTACCTTTGCAACGAAATTAACGAAAAAAACGGATGGTTTACAAGTACGATTTTCTCATCATCGGTGCTGGCGTGGCTGGAATGAGCTATGCATTGAAAGTGGCACGAGCCAAAAAAGGCAAGATTTGTATGATTTGTAAGACTTCGTTGGACGAGGCCAATACGTCGTTTGCACAAGGAGGTGTCGCTTCTGTCACCAATCTGGCTGTAGACAACTTCGAAAAGCACATTGAGGACACGATGATTGCGGGCGACTATATCTCCGATCGTCAGGCTGTAGAGCAAGTGGTTCGCATGGCTCCTGAGCAAATCCAGGAGTTGGTGCAATGGGGTGTCAACTTCGACCGCAAGGAGAATGGCGACTTCGACCTGCATCGTGAAGGCGGGCACTCTGAGTTCCGCATTCTGCACCATGCTGACGATACGGGTGCGGAGATTCAGCGTGGACTGATGGAGGCTGTGCGCAACAATCCGGATATCGACGTCAAGGAACACCATTTCGCTGTGGAGATTATCACGCAGCACCATCTGGGCGTTAGGGTTACGCGTCGTTCGCCCAACATTCAATGCTATGGTGCTTACGTGCTGAACCCTGAACAGAAAGTAGATACCTATCTGGCTAAGATGACGGTTATCTGTACGGGAGGATGCGGAGCCGTTTATCTGACCACTTCCAACCCCGTGATTGCCACGGGCGATGGTATTGCCATGGTGTACAGAGCCAAGGGAACGGTGGCTGATATGGAGTTTGTACAATTCCACCCTACCGTACTGCATAATCCTAACGAGACTCACCCCGCCTACCTCATCACGGAGGCGATGCGTGGCTATGGTGGTGTACTGAAACTGCCCAATGGCGAGACCTTCATGGAGAAATATGACGAGCGCTTGTCGCTGGCTCCACGCGACATTGTGGCAAGAGCTATTGACAAGGAGATGAAGATTCACGGCATTGACCATGTCTGTCTGGACGTGACACACAAGGATGCAGAGGAGACTCGTCACCATTTCCCCAACATCTATCAGAAATGCTTGTCAATGGGTATCGACATTACCACCGACTATATCCCTGTAAGACCTGCTGCTCACTATATGTGCGGAGGTATTAAGGTGGATTTGAACGGACAATCGAGCATACAACGGTTGTATGCCCTAGGCGAGTGTTCCTGCACAGGACTGCATGGTGGCAATCGTCTGGCTTCCAATTCGCTTATCGAGGCTGTTGTCTATGCAGAGACGGCAGCAAGACATTCGCTGGAGCATGTCGACTTGTACGACTTCAACGACAAGGTGCCTGAGTGGAACGATGAAGGCACGATGACCAATGAGGAAAAGGTGCTCATCACACAATCCGTCAAGGAGGTCAACCTGATTATGTCAAACTATGTAGGCATTGTCCGTTCCGACCTTCGTCTGCATCGTGCCTGGGACCGTTTGGACATGCTCTATGAAGAGACCGAGCGTTTGTTCAAACGCGTGAAAGCCAGTCGCGACATCTGCGAGCTTCGCAACATGATTAACGTGGGCTATCTGATAACCCGTTGGGCGCTGGAGCGCAAGGAGTGCAGAGGATTGCACTACACAACGGACTATCCGCAGCATGCGTATGACAAGTGAAGGAAGATGTAAGATGTAAGATGTAAGAAGGAAGATGGAAGAGGTAAGATATTAGAGGTGAGAGACGGAAGTTTCTCACTTCTTTTTTTATCTGGTCAACGAGAACTTCAGCGAGACTCCGAAATCGTGAGTCGTAGTGGGATAGCTGCTGGAAGAAAGCAAGGGCTTGTTCGTCTGACGGTCGTAGTAAGCCGAGAGCGTCATGAGGCGCGACAACGTGTAATCGGCCATAAACGACATCTTAAACGCGGAATTACCACTGCTGGCTGATGAGGTGCGCGAGGCAATATCGCGAGTGATAGCAGCCTGATCGCGCAACGAGATATCCAAGCGCAGGTTCAGGTCGTGGTTAATTCCTGAACGGCGGTTGTTACTAGTTGAACTATTTTGACTAGACTGACTAGATTTCTTAGAGCCACCCTGTGCTTTCTTAATCTTGCGGGTAGCACCTGCGCCAAAGAGGCGGAAGTCGGAAATCTTATAACCAAAGCCCACAACAATATCGTTGGAGCGCGACTCGTTAATCTGCACACTGGTCATGGAGAGGTTAAGCACACGACTGCGACGATACTCTGCCTTCATCGTCATATTATTCAGGAAGGTGACATCAATGCCCAACAATGGCGAGAACGACTCGTTGATGGTGACACTAGGCACGTTCCATCCAAGGAGAGAAGCAGTCTCAGTGCTACTGGTATAGCTGCCAAGGGCAAAGACACTCTTATAGGAATGGTTGATATTGACCGACTTGAAATGCTCGCTGAACCAATGCAGTTTGGAGAGTCCACTATAGCGAAGTGTCCAGTTGGGCAACAACTTCGTAAGTGTAGGAATGAGGTCAAGATCGCCACGTCCGCTGAGCGTATAGGAATCCAAGAAAGCGGGAATCATGACAGCAGCACAATAGGGCTTGATGTCGGAAGTGCCATAATGTGCCATTGCCATCTCGCGGAAACGAGGCAGGGCATCACAGAAACGATCGAAGACCGCAGAGGGATAACCACTGTTAGCATCGCCCATGCTCTCGAAAGCAGAGGAAATGGAAATGGTGGTCATGTTAAACGAACCCGTCTGGGTGGTAGGCTTGCCTGCGTACATATACTGAATGCTGCGCGAACGACTCTCCATGCGCGAGGCATTAAGGTCTATCTTCAGGTCGCGAGCTGGTTCGAGGGTGGCACGTATCTGCAGGTCGGTAGTCTGATTGGTTACTGCAGGTGTGGCAATGCTATCAGCCATAATCAGCCACCCGTTTTCCAATGCCTTGTCAATATAGGAATCGCCCGTAAAGCCAAAGGCGAAGCCCAAGCCAGGAGCCATCACATCGCCTTTGCGCTGTCCAAAGAAATCGCCGACATTGGGTGTGAAGCCAGGTAGGGTCATCGAATACTGATTGCGATAGCTGACACCAATAGAGCGCACCATCATCAGCAGACGAGCAGCACTCTGAGCAGGCTTATACCACCACTCATTCTCCAATGGTGGCTTGGCAGTAACCGTCACCTTGATGACAGCCGTATCTTGGTTCTTGATAAGAATCTTATTCTGGTCAACCACCTTATATTTAATAGGATAAAGACGTCCATCGCGCGTGTGTGCCGTAACGATCAATCGCTTCGACTTCTTGTTATGGGTTACTGTGAAGGTGGTGTCAGGACGAAGGGTCAGCTCTTTCTGGAAAGCGTTTTTGTTCTTGGGGAGAGCTGCCTCTGGGCCTGTTTTGCCATTTTTACCAGTATCACTCGTCTTACTAGTCGCACTGGTTTTACTAGTATTACTCGTTTTCTTAGTCTGCTTAGCTACGGGCTTGCGGAAACGCTCGTTCGCCTTCTTGAGGAAGGGGAAGTGGTTGTAAAGCGTCTCCATATTGAAGTTACCATTGATGTTCAACTGACGATTGTTCGAAATGGTATTACCCAGGCTGGTACCATCGGTCAACTCTGTACCACGCACCCAGTTATAAGTAGCATTATACGAGGCATCGGAAGTCACCCAGTCGAAGATGGGCAACTTATTCAGCGGCAACTGATAAGATGCCGTGAAGGTCTGGCGATAGTCGAGCGGACGTCCGAAGTGCTTGATGCTCTGCCATACCGAATCCTTCCAGGCACTATAATGGTCTGGATAAAGGTCCTTGTTGATGGGCAGGTCGCTCAGGGGTTGTTCTATCTCAGCCTGCGTGCCCGACTGGAAATTCATGTGGAGGTTGCGGGTAAGGTCCCAGCGCAAGGAGAAGCTACGATTCCACAGGAACTGCGAATTGAAGATGATGGGAAGCTTGGTACCACCAAGGTCGGACATATTACGCTCCTGCGACTCATTATAGAGGCGCATCAACTCAGAATTGAAGGTAACGCTCTGAGGCAACCAGTTCAGGGCTAGCGCCTTGGGGAAGTCCATCCATTTCGACTTGCTCTTGGTCTTCTTAAACGGTTCCCATGCTTTATAGACGGGCGAATAGCTGTAGTTCAGCGAACCACGCCACTGGTCTTCCTTATCATAAACGGTTGTCTCGCCAGAGGATTGTCGATGTGAATGACTATACGAGAAGGAGAAGTTGGCAGGGTCGTAAGGCATGGGGTGACGCTTGGTCTTGATACCAAAGCGCACATTCGACAACGAGAAGTTGGTATTGGTTGTCTTGGTAATCGCTATGCTCTCAATGGAGTCGCGTTCGTGACTGTTCATTACCTCTAGGGCGTCGTCCAATTCCAGGTCGGTGTCCAGCGGATTATACTTCGGACGGGTTTCCTCCTTCGTCACAGAGTAATAAAGAGGTGCTGTCACCTTCATCTTGTCGGGGAAGAACTTACCCAACTCCACGCTAGTGGTCAGCGAGTAAGTCTTGTAGTCGTCCTTCGAACGGGCAGCAACACCATCTTCCAAACCACCAAATCCTTCAGAGATAATCTTACCCGTCAGGTTAATCGTTCCCACATCGGAAAGCTGGACGTTCAAGGCTCCAGAAGCAGCCCATCCTCCATGACTGACAACATCCAGCAGGCGCAACTCGTTCACCCATACCTCACCCGAGCGAACGGTACCATAAAGGTTGCGCACACCAATCATCATGGTCTTCACCTCGCCCAACGTAGGATTACCCATAATGCTTACCTTATTATTCGGATGGTCTGGGTCGTAGTCCGAATAGAGCATGTTATAGCTGCCTGTACCCAATGAGCGAGCCTTGTTACGAGCCTTCTTCAGACGTGTGAAGATGCTAAGGTCCACATCAAACATATTGGCCTCTGGCCATACCATCCTACAATCGTTGACATTATACTTATTATAGTCGCTGCGATCAGGAGTCAGCTTCAAGGGGATGACATACTCGTAGTAGTTGTTGTTATAGTCGCTACCCATTCGCACAAACACTGCCAACTGATCGTCAGCCAACTGATCGTCGCTAACCAGATGGTTGGCATGGATGAACATCTGCAGACGATGATACAGTCGCAGGTCGAGGGTGGTGTTGCGATAGACCGCTTTCGATTCGCCAGGAGACAGGTTCTTCACCACCATGTCCAAAGCCTGCTCGTTAGCCTCCGTCAACTGAGGCTGCGAGGGGTCAACGACACGTGAGATACCTGGAGGCATCACATAGTTGACGGGCTTTTTATTGTTGTTCTCCTCAATGTTGACAGCACACACCTCAAACGTACCGCTACTGCTACCCGTTGTCAGCGGCTTGTCGTAGATACGCCACTCGCCACGCACCAAATCCAGCGAACCGAAACGCAGCACGATGGGATTGTAGAAATTGGTCAGGAACATACGCATGAAACGGATGCTGGTCAAATCGACTGAACCTTCCTTGTGGCTATACTGCGACAGAGGAATACGGAACTGATACCACTTCACAGTCTCGACATTACCATTGCGCAAAGTAACGGTAGCCTCACGGATATCGGTAATGAAGTTATGCCCAACTACCATATCCTCAGGACGTACACTCACCTGATAGCGCAGATAGCGCTCATACTCATTCAGCGTATAGTCCTGATTGATATCCTCCACATCCGGATAGGTCTTATACGACGAGTCGTAGCCCTCTGGTTGCTGGTCACTGTCAGGCGAGTTGCCCTGTGGCATGTTGATGCGCTTGTAGCGCTCCAGGATGCTGGCCTTGCGCTCGTCCAGGTCACTTCCACGGAAATAGTGGTAATTATCATTTGCAGGATCGTTGTTCCAGGCCGCCCGCACACTGTCGTTGACGGTTACATGGCTTAGGAAGTCCGCATAGGCGGGATAGCTGCGCTCCTCCTCGTCCGTCAGTCCGTTCAGTCCCACGTCCTGCTTGGCACGGGCTCCGCTAGTAGTGGCAAAGGCGTAGGTCTGGGTGGCCTGGATGGGAATCTTACCCCAAGCCGTATAGTTAAACGTATTGGAACCATCAACGGGCATTCCACTCTCATAGAACTTCTTGCCATCACGCAGAATATCCTCGCTCACCTCGCCCAGGTCGATGTACAAATCACCACCATAGCTACCGGCATTGCTCTGGTTCTTGGTATAGATAAAGGGGTCCAGCAACCAGAACTCGATATACTCCACATTAGCAGCCTCGAAATCGTTGGTGTCGAGCTTACGCATCATTCCTCCCCAGCGATTCTGGGGGTTGCGCAGCCTGCCGTTCATGTTGACATCGGTAGTCAGGTTGTAAGGTCCACGTTCATCCGGATAATAGGCCAGGTCGAGCACGGGCAGCGTGTTCGTGGCTCCGCTATAGGTGCTTTGGTTACGGTTCGGATAGAGCTCGTTCACATAGACGGCACGCACATAGTGGTTGCTCAGCTGGTCAAGGTCGCTCTTGATGTGACTGGGCGTCAGACTCGAGGTGCGGTAGGTGAACAGCGGGTCGATGGTGTACCATGCCAAGAGGGCGCGATTGAAACCACTGGTCACGGAATCCTTGTCGGCATATTCCCTGAATGTGTTAGGCACACTGGAGATGACCCACGTCTTAGGTTCCAACACCGTGATACCATTCATCGAACTCTCAAAGTCGTCGATATACGAGGCATTATCCTGCGTACCACTGGCCGTTCCAGCTATCAGCTGAGCAAACTCACCCGTAAAGGAAATCTGCGAAGGTTGTGTACAATGCAGCAAGGGCAACTTGTCCAGCATTCGTGTCAGCCACTGGCTCTCCGTCTTCCAGTTGATGTTCAGTCCCCACAGCGTATTCTTCAAGGGTTCCGAACCCATCGTCACCTTCGACGTGAGTGCCTGCTCACTCAAATGTTGCAGTGTACCACCTATCTGGAAGTCTTTCGAGAAGTCGTATTCCCAGTTGAAGCCAAACATACGCTTGCGCTGCATACCATATTCGCTGTTGCTTTCCAGCGACACACTGACATTCGTTCCTGCATCGATGATGCTTTGGTTGAGGATGGTCACCTCACCAGCGGAATAGTCCACGCTATAGTCGGAACCTTCCTTCAGGGTGACGCCACCCGCTGTCACGACTACGGAGCCTTGGGGCACGTTATAGGCACCCAGGGAAATGACGTTGGCAGAGGAACCCTTAAACTGACCCACCAACAGGAACTTGTTCTTATTGGTCATCTGGCGCGCAGCTGTACGGGTCGTATCATAGAGTTCTTCAAAGGTATATTTGGCTATCACGTCTTCAGGCAATCCGCAAGTCTTCAGGAAGTCGTGCAGCGTCTTGCCAAAGGGTTCGGCAGAGGGAAAGAACACACGACCGTTCGTCACGGTATATCCCTCTACAAAGTCGAAATATCCATTCGGATTCGCACGCATGTTATCGTCCAATCGGTCACAACCCAATCCGCGCAACAAGGTCTGGTTTTTCGACGCATTTTCAGGGATATAGTTCAGATAGACACCTGCTGTATCGCTCTGGTACTTGATATCCAGACGGAAACGGGTGCGCTCTACGGTAGAAGCGAGATAGTAGACATTCTTCATCATCAAGTCCCAGTTGGGCTGATAAGGACTGTTACTCGTATTCTTCAGGGCTTTCACAAAGAGGGCGGCGCCCGCATTATCGTTCATATCTTCAGCAAACTCGCCCACGCGGTAGGTCTTTCCACCATAGGTGAACTCATAAGCCACCGCCAGCACTTGGTCGGTTTGCAACGAGGTTTTCAGCGAGATATAACCCAAGGCATTGTTCACGGTATATTCCGATGAACTCAGCAGTCGTGCGGAAGCCAGTTTCTCATAGTCCACGCCACCTTCAAAATAAGGAGGTACCAGCACACTGCTCGTAAGGTCAATGTTACGGGCCTCGGCATAAGTGGTAATCAATTGTCCATACTCGCTGTTGGCATCATTGTCAGGCACTTGCGAAGCAATACCGCCCCCACCCCATTTCGAGGATGTGCTCTCAGCCAGTTCCGAGAAAGCCACCACATTACGGGTGTTTGAAGTCGTCGCCGTCTTATTGGTTATCCACACCTCCACACGCGTCACGTTGATGCCCGTTGTCAGGTTCGGCAACTGCTTCATGGCAGCATCGTAGTGCTCGCGGAAATAACGGGACAGGAAGAAGTGTCGGTTCTCTTCATAGTTGGCCACATTCAACTCGAAGGGCGTCATCTGCGTACCACCTTTCGACGAAACGCTCTTGGTGGTCGAGTTCTTCTGCGAGATAACGGTCTGTAGTTTCAATTTTCCAAACTGCATGTCCGTGCGGAGACCAAACAGGCTGCTGGCACCCTTCACCAGCGAGTTGTTCGATGGGAACGTCACATTACCCGCCTCCACCAGCTTGATAATCTCGTCCTCCTTACCCTCGTAGCGCAGTTTGATGTTCTTCGTGTCAAAGTCGAAGGTGGCGTCGGTGTTGTAGTTCAGGTTCATGTTCACCTTATCGCCCACCTTACCGTTCACGTTCAGGTTAATCTTCTCGTCAAAGTCTATAGACTTGGTACGACGGTTGTTTTCAGGCAGCGAGGGGTTGTCTATAATCTTCAGGTTACCACCCAACTTCAGCTCTGCCGTTCCTTGTGTCTTGATGCGCACGCCACCAGGACCGAATATCTTCTCGGCAGGTCCTAGGTCGAAGTGCATATCCGCAAAGCTGAACTTCTCCTTGCCCTTGTTCTGCACGTTCTCTGCATCCTTCTTGCGGAAGAAGCGTTGCAGTTCGCGCTTCTCGCTCCATGCCCGGTATTCTTCAGGAGTCATCAGCACGGGAGCATTCAGATAGTTGTCGCCAATCTTCGAACCAATGACATACATGCCCGTAGAGTCGTTATACTCCACCTGCTGACGGATATTCTCCGGGAATCGCAAGTCAATGGCAAAGGTGTCCAGGTCTGACACCTCCACAGGGGCCGTCTTCTGAATCTTCCAGCGGGGATGCAACAGCGAGTCGGGAATCTCCTCGTCCTCGTCAACATGCAAGATAGGTTGCGAAGCGACCCTGCGGACGGTATCCGCAGGAAATGAGGAATGAGAAATGAGAAATGAGAAATGGGCTGACGCAGGAAGGAACGAAGCAAACAGAACAACAGCACACAAAAGTCCCAAAAGACCTCTGCGAGCCATGTGCTGCCAACGACATTTCTTCATTTCATCATTTACATTTCTCATTCCTCATTTCTCATTTCTCATTTGGAGCAAATGCGCCTTATTTAATTTGTTTCAACGCCAGTTTCACCACTTGCTCTACGGGCAGGTCGGGCTGTTCTGTCAGGATGGCCACCACCACTTTCTGCGTAGGAGCAGGGGCAAATCCCAACATGGTCAGCGCACTCACGGCCTCGTCCTTGACGGCATTGTTCACAGGAGCAGCCATCGTGCCACCGGCAGGAATCTCATCGGTAATGCCCAAAGCCACTATCTTGTCGCGCAAATCAACGATGATGCGCTGGGCTGTCATCTTGCCAATGCCCTTGATGCCCTTGATCAGTCGCTCGTCACCACGCGAAATGGCATTGCACAGCTCTGCCACACTCATCGACGACAGCATCATGCGCGCCATGTTAGGTCCTACGCCACTGACCGTAATCAGCAGTTCGAACATCTCACGCTCCTTCTTGGAAACGAAGCCGAAAAGCACATGAGCATCCTCGCGGATAGACTCGTAAACATACAGTTTCACCTCTTTTTTGCCCTGAATGGCACTGAAGGTGGTCAGCGAAATGTTGAGTCCGTAACCCACTCCTGCAGCCTCGACCGTAGCCATTGCCGGGGAAAGTTCTGTCAACTCACCCTTGATGTATTCTATCATAATGTTCCTAATAATGTATTAATACAACTTATTAAACGACCTTGCCTTACATTTTATTGTATTATTCGTGAAAAAGATGACAATTTGTTACGAAGTGCCACTTTTTAGAAAATTTTTCCGGCAATTTGTTACGCATTTCAATAAAATGGTGTAATTTTGCAGGCTGAAAAGATGTTAATAACAACAAACAGTATAAAGACAATGAAAAAAATCAGAGCAGCCGTCGTAGGTTACGGCAACATTGGAAAGTACACCGTTCAGGCATTGGAAGCCGCTCCCGACTTCGAAATCGCTGGTATCGTACGTAGAAGCGGAGCCGAAAACAAACCCGCCGAACTAGCTCAGTATGAGGTTGTTAAGGATATCAAAGAACTGAAGAACGTGGACGTAGCCATCCTGGCCACCCCTACCCGCTCTTGCGAGGAATACGCCAAACAGATTCTTCCTTTGGGCATCAATACCGTTGACTCGTTCGACATCCATACCAACATCCGTGGCTATCGTGAGCGACTGATGGAAATCAACAAGCAGACCAATACCGTCAGCGTCATTGCTGCCGGATGGGACCCAGGTTCCGACTCTATCGTCCGCACCCTGATGCAGAGCTTGGCTCCCAAGGGACTGAGCTACACCAACTTCGGACCCGGTATGTCGATGGGCCACAGCGTGTGCGTACGTTCTAAGAAGGGCGTCAAGAATGCCTTGAGCATGACCATCCCCTTGGGCGAGGGCATCCATCGTCGTATGGTCTATGTAGAGCTGGAGGATGGTTACAAGCTCGACGATGTGGCTAAGGACATCAAGGCCGACCCCTACTTCGCTTCTGACGAGACCCACGTGTTCCAGGTAGAGAGCGTTGACGATGTTCGCGACATGGGCCATGGTGTTAACCTCGTTCGCAAGGGTGTCAGCGGTCAGACCCAGAACCAGCGTCTCGAGTTCAACATGCAGATCAACAACCCCGCTCTTACAGGTCAGGTACTGGTTAACGTGGCTCGCGCCTCTATGCGCCTGCAGCCCGCTTGCTACACCATGATCGAGATTCCCGTTATCGACATGCTCCCTGGCGACCGTGCCGACCTCATCGAGCATCTGGTATAATCACACAAGATTGTAATCCATAAAAAAGCGTCTCTAGTTAGAGGCGCTTTCTTTTTGTTTCTCTTCAAACCATTCCAGTTTGCCCTGATAGTACTTCCGCAAGTCCTTCCACTTGTAGTAAGGATATTGCTTCGTCTTCACAGGCAGCGTCACCTCGCGCTCGTTCAGCAGCGCCTTTACCAAGATGTCGCCCTTGCCGTTTACCGGACGGTAGAACACCAGCTGAATGTTGCAGGCCATGGGGAAAATCTTGTAGTTGCGCCATTGCTCGTCCAACTTCTCCAGATCGTCAACCTTCGCTCCGCAGTTGCCCAGCTCCAGCAGACAAGCCAGCGGCATCACGCACACCTCATGTCCGAAGCGCAGCACGGCGCCCGTCTGTGTCGTGGTGTCAGCCACCTGGATGATGTCCCGCAGCAGGTTCGCCTGACTGAATGGCAGCACACCGCCCGTCTGTGGCGAAGCAGCATAGTCCAGATACCATCTGATGTTACGCATGCGCCACTGGTAGTAAATCTCGTCCTCCGTAAAGATGGGATAGAGGTCCAGATCGTATTCGTGACTCTGCATATTGCTGGCCACGTCGAACAACTGATACACCAGCGGTGCCCCACCCTTCAGGCTGTCGTTCACCCACTGGGCATCGTTGAACAACACACCCATCAGTCTGTCAGACTTGCTGTTCTTGAAGAATTCGCGCTCCTTCTCGTGGCGCAACTCGCGACTCTTCTCACGCGCCTTCTTGATAACGTCCGTACGAGGCTGATTCAGATAGTATTGCAACGATTCGCTAGCGTCATTATGGAACGTAGCTGTAGGATTGGCAGCAGCCATTTCCTCACACTCAGCCACCATCGACAAGATGCAGCGAATCACCACCGTTGAGCGCGCGTCAATGTGCACACCCTCCTTCTTGAAAATCTCGGGGAAGTTCTGCACCATGCGCTTTCCTATGCCGTGATGCTGTCGCTCACCCACGCTGGAGAGGTCGCCCGTACGCTTGATTGAGGTCTTGTAGATTTCCTCCACCTGTCTCAGCACGTCCTCACCCGTGGCTGTCAGTTTGCCCTGTTCCTTCGCCTTGCGCAGGGTTTCCAGGGGGTTCAGATAGCTGTTCTCACTCGTCAGCCATCGTGAACCGTGACGTCCGTAGTGGTTCATCAGGTAAGGCTCATACCCCTTCGGTGCAGGGGTCAGCGCCTTCGTAGCGGGATAGTTGTCATAGTCCAGATAATTGCTGGCCGACAAGAATTTGTTGGCCTTAATCTCCTCACGCGCTGTCTGTGCACATAGCCCCAGCGCCATACAGAGGGTCAGTAGAATAGTTGTCAGTCTTTTCACGTTTTATTATTTAATAAAAGTTTCTGATGTTTATAATCTTGTGATTTATAATGGAACACGAAGAAACGAAGGCACGAAGATTTTGTTTGGCGAAACCTCGGTATGATGCTTCGTGTCCTTTCAAGAAACGAAGTATTTCTCATGAGATTATTCTCTTCAAACGGTGGTAACCCTTCGTTTCTTCGTATCTTCGTGTTCAGTTTAATCATGCGAAAGTTGAATTATTTAATGTATATATTAACCGTCGACTTGGTTTCCTGTCCCATGGCGTTATAGGTAGTCTCCACCTTCATGGTCTTTACCCATCCGTCGTCCTGCAGTTCGTAGGTAGCCGTCTCTTTGGAGTCTATCTTCATCATACCGCTGTTCATCAGCTGGTCAATGTTCTCCTTCACCATGTCAGCCTGACCGGGCATCAATTTCTCCACCTGACTGATGAGGAACTGCTTCATCTCGTCCTTGGTCATGCTCATGCTACCGTTGGTGGTAATGCTCTTGCCGTTCACGAAGTACATACGCTTCATCTTCAGACCCTGCTCGTTGGTGTAATCCTCCTGCGCACCCGTCATCAGCGACTTACCGTTCAGCATCATCGGGCTGGTCGTGTTCTGCATGCTCTTCAGCAAGTCCTCCTTCGTCACGCCGTTCATAATCTGGTTCTTCAGCGCATCCTTCTCCATCAGCTGACTCAGCATGGGCACCTGCTTGTATAATTCTTCCACCAGATTGTTTGCAGTCTCGTCTATTTTCACCTTCAGCTCGTCATAGTTGTCCAGACTCTTCACTTGTCCGTCCTTATCGGTTGTCAAGCGCAGGGTCAGACCCTTCATCAGCTGCTGCGCACCACTCACCATCAAGGCTGCCACGTTGCCCTCCTTGGCGTCGGTCTTGAAGTCGGTGGTCAACACCTCCATCTTGTAACCATCCTTTGTCTCGCCCGTCACGGCATACTTCGTCTCCAGTGTCATGTTCACTTCCGGCTGTCCGGGAATCGCTATCTTGCTCTCTGTTACATACACCTTCGTCATACCCTTGGCCATCTTCGGGGCCACCTTCGTCTGAGCCTGTGCGCCCAGCATCATTGTCAGCATCAAGCCGACCATCATCATTTTCTTCATCGTTATTGTGCTGTATTATTTTCAGGAATCAAATTACCTTTCTCGTCATATTTAAACGTACATGTGTAGTCCAGCACACCCTGATTGATCAGCTGTGCAAAGTTAGCCACTTCGGCTCCCTTGGCCGTACCTACCTCTCCTACTACGTCTGTTTCGCCTATACCTATCTGGTAGCCTGCAGCATTAAAGATACCATATTCTGCTTTCGTGCGGGTGGTATATTTAAACGACTCCAAATTGTCAATGCTCTGTTTCAGCGTCACCTTACGCGAGAACTTAAACGTGGTGGGCAGTTCGCCGTTTGCCGTTGCATAGCACACATAGTTAGCATCCACGTATTCACTTGTCAGCACGGTCGACTTTTTATTACCCTGTTGGTCTTCGATGGTCAACTCTATAGTACAATAATCCAACATATCCTTCGTGTTGTCTATGTCGAACTGCATCATCATATACTTCGGAGTCTTGTCATAAGCGCCATCGTCGTTGCTACTGTCGCTATTACATGATGTCAATACTGTTGTGGTCATTGCGCAGCAAAGGACGGCTGCTAGCGTCATCAATACTTTTTTCATTTTCTCTTTTCTTAGTTCAGTTAATTAAGTTATTATTTGTTCTGCAAAGGTAGTGCAAATCGAATGAAAAACCAAATTTATTTGGATTTTTCTGAGATGCAGCCTACCTTCGAGACAAAGTCTCAAAGGTATATAAAAAAAGTCGGGCCACCAAATGGCAACCCGATTTTTTCATCTTTTAAACTTACCTTTTAAAATTCGTGCGCTTACGATTCCCAAACGGGCGGACCGCAAAGTGAATCCAGATGACGTGCGCTTTCTGCTCAATCAACAACTCATCGAAATCCTCATTGTTCAGGTCACTGATGTCCAGCAATAGGGTTGCATAGCGCAGGGCTTGTTCAATACCGATGCAGCGAATATCCACGGCACAACCCGTAAGATGGTTGCTCAACGTAGCGCCACCTACCGCTTTATTGACTTCTGGCGAACGGAATCCTGAGTTAATGATGATGGGGTCGTCGCCATCTCCATAGAGGTCGTTCCACTTTTTCCTCAATCGTTCCAGCCATTTGCATAGGCGCTTTAGATTATTCACTTGTGCCTCGTTGGGCACGTTCTTAATTCCAGTGTTCGTCTTCGTTAACTCAGCGAGTTTGAAATGCTCGCTGAGATTGCATAGTTTATCCATTTCTTTTCTTCTTATTTACATTAATCGGTGTACTGTTCGGAAAGGCGATGCTATAAGCCTTATCGAGGGCTCTCAGATTGATTTTCCAAAAGCTGATGCCCGTCTTCACCGCCACAATCGCTCTTAATAGTTCGCGATGTTTGCGCGGATAGAGCGAAGGTGCAGGCAGTTCGTTCCAGCCTTCCTGCTCGCACAAGCGGCACACTTCCCAGATAAAATCGTCATCGGCTTCATAGCCGAACCATGCTTTCAACACATTGCGGATGCAGAACCGCTTATACTGACCTGTGAGGAGGCGCCTCGTGCGCTCCAGCTTTCGCCAGAGCACCACGAAGCATGCCTGATTGTTCTCTATTGTAACCATATCTTTATCTACATTAATTGCCATTAGACAGAAAACTTTTGTTTGTACGCTTCCGTCTTGCAGTAACGTCCGCTCACCTCGTCGTAGGCTATGTACCCACGACTCTGCCATACGCGCAGGGTACTCTCACCGTCGCCATTGCGACCTTGCTGCTGGCGCATCTGGCGGTACTGTTCCTTCGTGAACTCATCAGGCAACAACTCCAGCAGATTTTGTGGTCCCGACTGGCGCTGTATCTCCACTTCCTCGCGCAGTTCTTTCTCCAGTTGCTGACCGAAATACAGCATCTTGCACCACAGGTTATATTGCTCGCTCCAGCGCACAAAATCCGCAATCTCCTTCGACCACTTGTAGCCGTGCGCCACATAGAGCACCATCCCTTTCAACCAAGCTATCACGTTGGCACGATACGAGAACACCCTGTAGGCCTCGCTCTCATAGAGCTTGGCAGCATCCTTGTTCTCTTGCTTGATGTCCAATGCCAGCTTCTTCGACTGCGAGCACTCTATCAGTCCGTTGGCAGCCTCCAGGCGGTCGATGTAGGGCTTCAGCTCCTGCGCAAACGTGTGGTCGTAGATGCCCAGAATCGGTGCCGTATCATCGTCGTCGTCATCACTCCTGATAATCGTCGAGATGTCCAGTCGGCTCACCGTTCCGTCATTCACCATCTTATAGAAGAACTTGCGGGCATTGGGCGGTGTGGTCGAGGCGTTGAAGTTCCAGCGCAAAGGGGCTATACCACTGACCGAATCGGCACCTACGCGCTCCTGACCGGCATCAGAGTTGTCAAACGCCTTACGAATCAGCAATCCCACTTCATCCACCGTCCCCTTCGATGTCACCTTCTTCAGTCCCTCTATCTCGTCCACGATGGTGTAGATGAACCGCTCGCCATTGTTGTTGGCATCCACGATGCGCTGGTTGAAGACGGCATCCGTCAGGTTGTCTATCAACATCTGGATGCAGATGTCCGTGGGTCGTGGGTCTTTCTTCTGCTTCGCACCCGGGTTCTTCTGCTTCCACTCCGCCTCACGCTGACGGTTAGGTTGGTCGCGCTGCTTGATGTCCTCCATGATAAACTCGATGGGTTTCTTGATGGTTCCCTTACCTATCGACTGCCTACCTATCAAGATATTCATAAACGTGGCCTCGTGCTCCACGTTGTCCCAGTAGCGGAACTTCACGCCGTGCAAGTGGGCACCCAGTGCCGGGAACACCGCATTGGCCACGGCAGGCTTGTAGAACAGGGGCACGTTCTTGGTCAGCAACTTAATCAGTGGCGGCAACTTCTTGGGCATCGGTGGTGGTGTGGTCATCGTGCCGCCGCAAGCCTTCACGCCCTGCTGCGACTTCAACGCCCCGAGCACCTGCTTCAGTCGGTACGACATACCCTCGCGTGGCTTCTTGTTCAGTGCATTCTCCAACGTCTGGCGATACTCCGTCAAATCCTCCTGCGTACACGTACCATCCGGCTTGGCCCAATAGTTGGGAATCACCTGCATCAGTCGCTCCAGCGAGTATCCACAGATGCTACGGATGGTCACTGCCAGTTCAAACGTCAGTGCATTACGGTCGCCCTCTACAGGCTCCTTACCACCATTAAACAGTTCCCAATATTTCGCGATGATGTCCGTGTAAAGCACCTCATTGTACTTCGCCTCTGAATCGTGAGCGACTGGTGAATCATGTGAACCATGGGGACTGGCTTCGTGATTCTGCATAGAATCATGAACCTGTCCCCTGTGGTTCACCTCCGGCGCAGCTGAAACCTCAAAAATCCCATCGTCGAGGAAAAACATCTCCTGCTCCGTCGTCGTAAAGAACACGCGGGTGATGTCTTTGGCCTGCGCATCAAACTTCACACCCAGCAACTCTGAGGCCCACTTCAGATTTTCCTCCTGCGACAATTCGGGTCGGCGACTGAACACCAGATGATAGCCTTTTGTTGCCGAACGTTCCAGCATCTGCAAGCCCAGTTCGTCCTTCTTGCTCATCACCAGCTCTGGCACCTGCGCCATACGCTCGTTGAGCCACGCCTGCTTCTCCTCCGGCGACAGTTCTTTAGGTGCCACAAAGTCGATATCCATCCCCACCGTCGTGCTCATCCTTTTCGAACCTTTCAGACTTCCGTCCTCGTTCGGCAAGCACGAATAGTTCATCTGCACCAGTGAAGCCTTCAAGACCTCGTCGCCCTGTCGGATGCGCGCCACGTTTTCCTTCTGGAACCCGCCGTTGCGCAGACTCAGATACTCTTCACGGTTCGGAACGGGGCGCATCATCTTCACCCCGTTCTGCTTATAAATCACATGTACACTCATATTTTTATTAATGGAACACGAAGATACGAAGGTACGAAGTTTTTTCTCATTCGAGAATCTCCTCCAAGTCTATTCCTTCGTTTCTTCGTTCCTTCGTGTTTAGTTAGAATTAGAAATTAGGATAACCAAGTTTCGAGTTTAGGAATCTGAGTCCATTGAGGGTCCACGTCATATACGTGCGTACCTTCTTCACACCCTTCAGTGAGTACGACACGTGTGTACGCAGGCGCACTAGGTCGCGCCCAACGAGGTCGTCCGAGATGTTCCAGCGTCCGTGGCGATAGTATTGGATGCCCATGTCGCTGAGCACGTGGTTGAAGTCAAAGACCGTCATGTTGAACGTCTTCGCCACCTGCGTCGCCGTCAACGTGTCCTCGGCGTCCTCGTTCAGCATGCAAAGCGTGCGACCTACGATGGCGTCGGCACGGTTGATAATCTCTTCATTGGAGAGCTGGCGCCCTTGCGCATCCTTCGTGGGGATATAGCCGCCCGTCTGTCGGATCTGTGGCAGCACCTCACTGGTCACCCAACGCTTGAAAGCCTTAGCCTGTGGCAGCTTCGAAGAGAGAATCAGCGCGTAGAGGCCGCTCTCGTTGATGAACACCGCTTTCTGGTTTCTGCCGATGGCGTCACGAATCGTTACGCCATCCGTTTTGTCCTCATCATCTACATGATCAAGCAATGCTTTACGGCTATTGCTGTACCCCAGTGCCGTGGCAACATCCTTGCCCACGAACATAATTTGATTATTGACTTGGCAAGTACGAATCTCGCCGAAAATATCACTTGTAAAAATTTTAATTTCTTTATTCATTTTCTTGAGTTGATTTTTTGCGAGAAGAAGGTTGGAATCTTTGCGCATTTACCCGGGAACATCCTCCTCACTTCAACTCAGGGTTAATAAATTAAATATAAAAGTTTCTGATGTTTATAATCTTGTGATTTATAATGGAACACGAAGAAACGAAGGCACGAAGATTTTGTTTGACGAAACCTCGGTATGATGCTTCGTGTCCTTTCAAGAAACGAAGTATTTCTCATGAGATTATTCTCTTCAAACGGTGGTAACCCTTCGTTTCTTCGTATCTTCGTGTTCAGTTTAATCATGCGAAAGTTGAATTAAATATGAAACATTAGAAATTAAATTCACCGCTTTGCGGTTCAGGACCTTATGTTTTCTAAAATTTAATGTTTAATCTTTAATGTTTAATCTTTTACTTTGTCACTTTCACGATATCAGTAGCCAGAACTTCTTGGAATGTCTGTCCCTGATACTCGTGCGTAGAGAAACGAAGGGTGGCAACCACCACATCACCTTCGTAGAACCTGCACGCCGCCAGATTGCCCAGCATAGCGCACACATACTCGTTTTCAAACTTTCCGCCCAGTTCCTTCAGCACAATATTGCACTTCTGAATCTGACCGCCGTCAGCCTTAGCTGACTGTACGCTGAAGGCCTCGCCCTGGCGTACCACTTTCAAGATTTTTGTTTCCATAGTTTATTTTAAAATTTGAGGGGTTCCACCGGCCTACCGGTGGGTTCGTTGTTGCAGTAAGTCAAAGAGCACTTGTGATTGATTCACGCTGCAAAATTACAAACATACAAAAACAAAAAGCCCCTATATAGGGCCTATAATAGGGGCTATATAGGGGGTGACCTATGCTGATTTTCAGCGAGTTATGCTAATCCTCGAAAACCTTGTCTATATCTTCCGAACGTGCGGGCGTCTTACCCGTTTCCTGCATTTCCCATTTCTCCTGCGCCAGGTTGTTGATGTGCCACAGCTCTTGAAAGGGTTTCCACTTCGAGCGCATCTGCAACTTGTCTGAAAACACATCGGCAATATACATCGCCTGCTTTCGTGTCGTGGTGGGCGACAGTTGGAAAGTCTCATCTACGAAGCCTGCCTTCTGCAACCCTTTCCAATACTTCATCGCCATTCCGGTAGCCAACACTTCAGGCAGTAGGCTGCTGTCCTCGTGTTCCACATCGGCTTCTTGCAGCTTCTTGCGCTCCTGCTGCACCATATCAATCTTGTGCATATACTTCAGGAAAGCATTGCGGTGCGACTTCGCATTCTCCTCCTTCCGATTCGTATAGAAATGTCGTCCAACCTTCACCGGATTAACCACCAAAAAGCCGTCGCAATAATCCACCAACTTGCGCAACTCAGAATAGTGCTTGTGAATCGACTTCTTCAGCTTATGGTCGTCGTCCAGCAGACTGAAGTCAAATTCTGCAGGATAGCGCGTAGCACGCTGGATGTGCTCTACCTTTGAGTCGAACACACCCTTCTCAAACATGTGTACCAGTTTCTCCGTCACGTAAGCGTTGATGTCATCCATGCAGGGCGAGCCGTTGCACACGTCGTACAGCCAATCCTCAAAAGTCTGGCGAACCCGACGAGGCGTACCAGAACTCAAATAACGGCGCTTCTCCTGCTCGTACAGCCGCGCATACTCCTCGTCCTTATGACGGCGCGACAGCTGACTGCCTATCTGCGTCAGCACATCGCTCAGACCGCCCAGCGCGTCGTTCACCTGCTGCGTCGGTTCCTGCAAATCGTCGTTCTTTATTGTCAGTTCCCACGACAACACCTCTTCGCTCATCACGTCGAAGTCAGCATCAACATCGGCGTCCAGCACGGCCTCCTGACTGACACGATCCAATACCTCTTTCGACAGCATTTCCACTGCCTCCATAATGTCCGCCAACACGCCCATCAGCCTGTATTCTGTACCCGCTGAGGGCCGTTCTTCCCTCAAACTGGAAAGCCTCTCAGCCACTCCAGTCAGTATATTTTTGTAGTCCACCATTTGTTTTAATAACTAAGATTGTTTCGGATATTTCTTCCTATCATCATAGGGGACTGCAAAGGTATAAAAAATCCAATTACGCTAATACACCGGAATGGTTAATAATATAAAAATTGTGGATAACTCGCAGGTTATCCACAATGTGTAGAACCGATCCCATGATCCCGCTGGCATATGGTGGTTATTCGAGTCCGTTCTTCTTCATCAGTTTATGTAACTCGCGGTTGGAGATGCTGGCTTGGTCGGACTTATCGTAGATGGTGACGAGTGTAATGTCGGCACCATCGCTCTCGACAAGCACGGTGTGGGTGATGACCCTCGCGCCACCACTCTTGCCCTTGGCTTTCGAGGCGATGGGAAAGCGCACCTTGCGGAGATGCTTGCCCAACGGTTCGCCCATGAGCGGTGACTTGCGTAAGGCATCGAGGAAGTCACGATAGTCGTCCTTCATCGAGGGATAGCGCTTCGCCAACTGCTTCAGGTCGCGGGCGAAGTCAGGCGTGGTGTCAATCTTACAGTTCATTGAGCAGGTCCTCCGCATTGATACCTTGGAGTTGGCCGTCCTTCATCTGGCGCAACTGCCCGAAGGCATGATCAACCTTGGCAAGCGCCTGCTCCTTAGGCGTGGCAGCCGAGCGCACCACGTCGGCCTCGCTGTACGTCCAGCCCATCTTTGCAATCATCTTCTTGAAGAAGCTGACCTCGTGATTGGGGATGTTGATTGTAATTGCCGTCATAACGTCGTTGTATTTAATTGTCTGCGCAAAGATACAAAGTTTTTCCGAATAAAAACACAGATAACCAGTTTTTTTACTAATATTACCTATTATATAATACAAATTTCGGCAAAAAACATGCAAAATCATGTCTATTTGAAAGGATCATGGGGTCTCTACCGCCATCGCCCTGGAGTGGGATGCCGCCTTTAAGGGGATGAACGACCCTTCAGGACGTGCCGTCAAGGGCGTGCATGAACAAGCGTATTAAAGAAAACCTCCCCGCGCTTCGCAGCGCAGGGAGGCCATAATGTCTAACTTCTAATATTATTATATTAACAAACCTCACATAAAGCTTATGAGAGTTACGCTTAACTCAAAAAAGTTGTATAGCGCACAGGGTGCCTGTCCCCGTGTGACCAGGGGAGTAAACCCCTTTCTTGTTTTATTTCGAAGCGTCACCCTTTCCATCAACCACTGCTTGTTTGAAAGACCAACTTGACGCACCATTATTGGAACCAGGTGCACTCAGGGTCACTGATGGACTGTTAATGTTAGAAATGGTAACTGTGTTGTCTTCCGTAGTGCCAGTTACTGTCAGGGTTCCATGATTAACTGCGAGATGTGACAGATTTCGTTGGGAAGTACCTTGGAGTTTTCCAACCGTTAGAACAACCTGTGAAAGATTTAGGCCGTCTGGTGACGAAATCGTGATAGTTTGATGGTCACCAGTACCTATCTGCCATCCATAAAGTATTTTCTTTCCACTGACCTTAAAATACGTTCCTGTTACAGTGTTGGCACTTGCAGTGAAGGTTTCGCTCACATCCTTCGTTGATATAATGGCCGATGCTATCGTCACCTGAACGGGGCCAGCAATCTCGCTGTCGGCATGTGTAGCGTCACCCTTCACGTAGTACCATACATAGCAGGTGCCTGCTGCGAGGCTCTGAGCCGTGGGTACCGTAGCGCTGAAGCCCTCGGTCGATGTCGGCTTTGTATTGGTGGTGGTCACCTTGTACATCATCGTACCGTCCGAAGCCACGCCAGCGTTGATGATTGCTGCGTTCTCGCCTGCCTTGACTCCCGTTTTAGCCGTCGGGGCGGTGGTAACGGTAGCCTTAGGTGCATTCACGGTCAGTTCGACGCTGGCCTCCTTGCCATTAGAGGTAACGGCCTTGATAGTAGCGGTACCGGCTGCCACGGCGTGTACCTTACCCGTCTGGTCAACAGTAGCCACTGCGGGGGCGCTGCTGCTCCAAGTAACCTTCTTGTCGGTGGCGTCGGCAGGATTAATCACGGCTGTCAGCGTAACGTCAGCATCGCCCACGGCCATAACAAATGGCGATGGTGCACCCGTGATGGCCACAGCCTCTGGAGCCACTTCCTTCTTGGTCAGCTTACCCGTGATAGTCACACCGTTAATCTTGATGTTAACGAAGAGTACGGTGCTCAGCGGTGAGCCAGGAATAATCTGCATGGTGTTCTTGTTCAGGTCGAAGATGACGGTCAGAGGATAGGCTGTATTGATGCCGTCAGTCTGCTTAACCAAAAGCGCCATGATGTTCGTTGCCTTATTATACCCCAGGGAATAGCTGGTGGTGATGGCTGCTGCACGACGTGGAGCCGATGCCATCGGGTTCTCTATGACAAAATTGTCGCCCACCTTCTTGAACGATACCGACTCGTCAACACCATCTACGTTGAGGTCGAAGCTTACAATGGCACCCTCCTTCAGGGCTTTTGCCAGCTCGGAGCCAACCTTTACCTTATAGGAGGCTGAGCCTGCCTGATAATTCTCGTTAGCGGGTACGCTGGCGGTGATGGTTGCCTCACCAAAGGCAATGGCGGTTACGAAGCCGTTGGGGTCAACGGTAGCAATGCTCTTGTCGCTCGAAGTGTAGGTAACCTTCTCAGTAGAGATGGTGGTTGCCACGTTCTGAGCCACCTGGCCGGGCAACAGGGTTAATACTGAATCGTTGAACTGTACATAGCTGCCCACGGGATTGTCGATAGTGGACATGATCTCGTCGCAGCTGGTGAGTGTCATGGCGCAAATGAAGGCCATCGACACGAGAGAAAGAAATGTTCTTTTCATCATAAATTTTAGCGTTTTAAATTAATTATTTGAATAGTTAATTGGATTTTCTGCCTACAAAGATAACAAATCCTTCGTCAATTTCTGTCACCCATCCCTTAAATTATGCTAACGAGCCCAAATGCGTGCATCGCCTTCGAGTGAAACAGTCCTGTCCCCATTGATCACTATTTTTTTTAGTTAGGTAATTCTGTCACTTTATCCTCAGGCAAAACAAAATTGAACGATGATGGGCTCCATGCGGGTGGCGGCGTGGAATTCAGGTACATCCATCGGCTCCATCCCACCAACTTGTCGAAGGTTGTCAGCTCATAGGTGTTGGCAAAGGTGCTGGGCCATGTGTCGGTCTTTACAAGCTCATAGCGAGCCAGGTTGCCATCGCTGCTGTCGCCACCGTCATCAACGTAACGATAGCATTCGAGTTTACCGTCTGAATAATAGACATAAGCACCTGTCAACTTAGATTCTGCACCATCGCCCTCATATATGTAAACGACATAAGTTCCTTCACAACCAAGCATCATGCTGTAGTCTACTTCATTGTGATGGTCAGTCAGATATTTGCTGTGGCGCTGTCTGACGATACAGGAGTTGAAGGCTGTAATCATGCTTGAGACGAATGTCGGTTCGTACACGTCGGGCAATTCCCAGAAGATACTCTCGATATATCGTCCCATGTCGTAAAAGGGATAGTTGTTATCCACTTTCATGGCGTTAGCCGTACACAGGTCTATGCGTGCACGCTGGTCATCCGTTCCGTTCTGGTAGGTATTCACCAATCGGTCGGTAAATTCCTTCAGCACGGGAGCCAGATCGTTCAGTCTACTGGTCTTGGTCAGCGTGAAGTCGTAATAGAGGGGAGCTTCGGGATCGGTGCTCTGATAGAACTCCGCGTCCCAGTTGTCCATATTGGCATCGAGGATGCTACGCGCTACAGTGTTACAGTTCCCCGAAAGGCTTGCCCGAACCCCAAAAATATGTCTATATTTATATATATATAAATATATATATAAATATAGGAGTAAATCTTACCCTTCCAACCATTGATTTCCGAACTGTAACACTGTAACACTGAAATAATGGAACACGAAGAAACGAAGGCACGAAGATTTTGTTTGGCGAAACCTCGGTATGATGCTTCGTGTCCTTTCAAGAAACGAAGTATTTCTCATGAGATTATTCTCTTCAAACGGTGGTAACCCTTCGTTCTTCGTATCTTCGTGTTCAGTTTAATCATGCGAAAGTTGAATTAATCATAATTTCCCAGAATTTCTTTCATAAAAAGAGTAGTAAACATTCGAGAACCGCAATGAAAGATTCGTACCTTTGCATTGTCAATGAGAGTGTGAGAGAATGCTCGCAGGGCGCCAAAAATTTGTTTTCAGGCCTGACAGATTTTACGGCCTGCCCAGCGCGTAAAAACGGACGCTCGAATGACTTGAAACATGAAACATTAAACATGAAACATTAAAAATTAAATTTATTTACAACTATGACAATGAAAGTAAAAGCAATTGAGAAGAAGCTGAAGTTCACGAAGGACCCGAACGATGCTGGCGTTTATCGCTACGTGATGTCGCCTGAACAGTATTCGAGCCTGAACCAGAAGAAGGTGATCAAGGAGGCTGCTCTGCGCAGCGGCGTGAGCCAGGGTGTGATGCAGGCCTGCTGGGATGCAGCTGGCGAGGTGATCAAGGCATGGGCAACCGAGGGTCACAGCGTGGCACTGCCCGGACTGGGAACCATGCGATTCGGTCTGCGAAGCAAGTCTGTAGAGGACGTGAACAAGGTGAAGTCGAACCTGATTACCAGTCGTCGCATCATCTTCACTCCCGACGTGGATCTGAAGGACGAGCTGAAGAATACCGCCATCGTCATCACCTGCTACGACCGCAACGGTAACGAGGTGAAGCGCGTGACCAGCGACGACGACGCAGAGATTGAGGACCCTGAGAACGGAACAACGGGTAACGGTGAGAACGGTTCTACGGAGAATGGCGGTAGCCAGAACCAGGGTGGTAACAGCAACACCGGTGGTGACAACGGAGGCAACTCAGGCGGTGGCCTGGGACAGAATTGATGGATGAAGGAAGAAGGAAGATGTAAGATGTAAGATGTAGCTTATGAAGACGAATCGAATTGTTGAGGTAGCGGTGAAGGTGATAGTAGCCGCTCTCACAGCCTTCCTGACGGCCATCACAACGACCTCGTGTATGGGACATGGACCGATTCCGATGTAAGAAGGCTGCGATTGAGCGAGAGCAATGCTAAGCTTGCTTAAGCATTGCCGAGCGTGAGCAGGCTCGACCGCAGGTCAGGGAAGAGGTAAGATGTAAGAAGTGGGGACTGACAGAAAATCTGTCGGTCCCCTACTCTGTTGAGCAACACGGTGCCCCTATGACCAACTATGTAGGGATCTCCTCTTCACTACTGCAAAAAACCAAAATAAAATACCGCAAAAGTATAAAGTAAAACACCACAAGAATAGAAAGTAAAATACCACAAAAATACAAAATTGTTTGGAAATTTCGTTTATTTATCATACCTTTGCCTCACAGGGTGACAGAGGCTCGGTGTGACCGCATGCTTTGTCCTCGCTTTCTGGATTATTTTTTAAATCTAGCAATCCCTTCACAGCCTTATCGAAGTCACTCTCAAGCATACGCATTTCACGTTCGCGATAGATTTCAAACTCACGCTCTGCTTTCTCGATGGCTTCCTGATGCGACACGGTTCCACTGCCTTCGAGAATGTTTTTACGAAGTCGCAGAATCTGGTCGTCAAGTGCAGCTATCCAGTCAGCCATTGTCATAGGATTCTGATCTAAAGCTTGAAACTCTGCGTAGTCAAGGAACTGAGAGGTCAGCAGGTTCAAACGTTGCAACTCCAACTCCGTCAGGTAGTTTTTCGCTATTTTCACATCGTCGCGGGTTACATAGTTTCCCTTAAAGTTAGTCATACCGACAAATGGCTTTTCATTGTCTACTCGCTCATAAATCAGCTCTGCAGCAGTATGCTCATGTACGGCATAGTGCATCTTATTTCCTGACTTCGGCGATGCGTCACCCTGTTCGCGCGTGCGCCTGTTAGTTTAAATCTGCTTCTTGCCAAGAATGGCCTTGATGTCGAAGAGAGGCTTAATCCGCTGGTGCTTTTCTGTGAGG
>Ga0310695_10000648_pt1 | contig 87760 bp, 64 predicted proteins | sample RumenRJG_04DNA_FD_203882 | JGI IMG/M metagenome (GOLD analysis project Ga0310695, IMG submission 203882) | Bovine rumen microbial communities from Lethbridge, Alberta, Canada - RJG_04 (v2) (version 2) | ecosystem: Host-associated > Mammals > Digestive system > Stomach > Rumen | place: Canada...
CTGGCTGGCCAGAGACATCGTCAGTCGTCATCTGACGTCACCGTCTATGCTCTGTCTGCTGTCACTGCAAGACTGGCTGTCTATCGACGAGCGCCTGCGTCTGCCCGACCAGAACGCTGAACGTATCAATATCCCTGCTAATCCTCGCCACTATTGGCGCTATCGTATGCACATCACCCTGGAGCAACTGCTCAAGGAAGATGAGTTCAATAATGAGATCAAGACATTGATAACCCAAAGCGGCCGAAAGTAAGTGAATATGAGATATTGTTTTCTATTTATTGCAATGTTGTTGTCGTCCGTGACGTGGGCGACAGAAGTAAAGTCGCCCAATGGAAATATTGTACTGACTTTCACGGTAGAGAAGGGACGCCCCACCTATACTTTGTCGTATAAGGGTAGAGAGGTGGTGCGCCCCTCGCATCTCGGCTTGGAGTTGGCCAAGGACAAGCATGCCTCGATGGGCACGGACGAGCGCGACCTGATGACTGATTTTTCGTTGGACAAGGAAGAAACCTCGTCTTTTGATGAGACATGGCAGCCTGTATGGGGTGAGACCAAGGACATACGTAATCACTATAATGAGTATGTGGCTACCTTGTCACAGCGCTGGCTGTCGGCACCACCTGCTGTTGCTAAGGGTGGCCCGCGTCTGCAGCCCCGCCAGCATCGCCGTACGATACTTATCCGTTTCCGCGTCTATGATGATGGTATCGGTTTCCGTTATGAGTTCCCTCAGCAGCCAGATCTGAACTACTTCCTCATCAAGGAAGAGCACAGTGAGTTCGCGATGGCGGGCGACCATAAGGCGTGGTGGTTGCCTGGCGACTATGACACACAGGAGCAGGAAACGCAGGAGTCTAAGCTCTCTGAGATCCGTGCACGTTTCCAGGAGGCTGTCAACTGGGGCAACTCGTCGGTTGCAGTATTTTCACCAACGGGTGTGCAGACCTCCCTGCAGATGAAGAGTGAAGACGGATTGTATATTAATATTCACGAAGCCGCCTGTCTGGACTATGCTACGATGCATCTGGAACTGGTAGATGCCGAGACCAAGGCACTCACCACCAAACTTGACGGCAATAGCAATGTGTATACTCCCAATCCGAAACGCTCACCCTATCCACTGCCACAACCTTTTACTTTTGTCAGTCATCTGACGCCTGATGCTACGGGCTTGAAGGGTTGCATGCAGACTCCCTGCAAGACTCCTTGGCGTACGGTGATGGTTAGCGACGATGCTCGCGATATGCTGTCAAGCAATCTCATTCTGAACCTCAACGAACCCTGTAAGCTGGAGGATACCTCTTGGATTCATCCAACCAAGTATTGCGGTGTCTGGTGGGAGATGATTGTGGGTCGTGGCAACTGGCACTATACCAACGACTTCCCCAGCATCCAGCTCGATAAAATTGACTGGACGAAGGTGAAACCTAACGGCACGCACAAGGCTAACAACGAGAATGTGAAGCGCTATATCGACTTCGCTGCCAAGAATGGTCTTGACCAAGTACTTGTAGAGGGATGGAATGTTGGTTGGGAAGATTGGGCAAACATGTGGAAACGCGACGTTTTTGACTTTGTGACGCCTTATCCCGACTTCGACATTAAGATGCTCAACGACTATGCGCACTCTAAAGGTGTGAAGCTGTTGATGCACCACGAGACATCCTCCAGCACGCAGAACTACGAGCGTCACATGGAGGAGGCGTTCAACCTGATGAATAAATACGGCTATGATGCCGTGAAGACGGGTTATGTAGGCGACATTATCCCACGTGGTGACCACCACTATTCGCAGTCTATGAACAACCACTACCTGCATGTCGTCAAGGAGGCTGCCAAGCATCATATCATGGTCAATGCCCACGAGGCTACCCGTCCGACGGGTATCTGCCGCACCTATCCGAATCTCGTTGGTAACGAGAGTGCCCGTGGTACTGAGTATGAGGCCTTTGGCGGTTCACGTCCAGACCATACCTGCATTCTGCCATTTACCCGTCTGCAGGGCGGTCCGATGGACTATACCCCAGGTATCTTTGTCACCAAGCTCTCTGAGTGGAGCAACAATCCTTCGTGGGCACGTATCACCATTGCAGGCTCTTTGGCTCTCTACCTGACGATGTACTCACCGCTGCAGATGGCTGCCGATCTGCCTGAGAACTATGAGAAGTTCGACGATGCCTTTCAGTTCATCCGCGATGTAGCTTGCGACTGGGACCAGAGCATCTATCTAGAGGCTGAACCTGCCGACTACATCACCGTAGCCCGCAAGGCGAAGGGTACCAATAACTGGTTCATTGGAGGCAAGTGTGACGAGAATGGTCATAAAACCAACATCAAGCTTGACTTTCTGGAGAAGGGCAAGAAGTACGACTGTACCATCTATGCCGATGCCAAGGATGCCCACTATGAGACGAATCCCCAAGCCTACACCATCACTAAGAAGGTGGTCAAGGCCGGTGATGTACTGAAACTGACGGAAGCCCCAGGTGGCGGCTTCGCCGTATCACTAATTGCCAAGTAAACGACAACCGATGAATAATAAAACGACAATCGGTATTTTTATTTAACGACAACTCGGACAACCTAAACAACATTTTGCCTACGACGCAACTGCGTTTACGGACTCCAAAATCAAGGCGCAGTAAAAGTTGTCTTTGTTGTCCAGGTTGTCGTTAAAAATGAAGAAACAGGTTGCCGTTTTAAAAAAGAAAAGATGTCGTAAAAGAAGAACAAATATGAAGAAGTTGTATTTTATGTTGATGATGATGCCTGCTCTTGCCTCTGCCCAGGACTTTCAGTTCGACGAGATGACGTACTCGCCAGAGCAGACTGTTTTCAAACTTTTTGCCCCCAACAATGCTAAGTGTACTGTGAAGTTGGGTAAGAAGAAGGTGAAGATGAGGAAGGCGGGAGACTGCCTGTGGACGGCTACTGTGAAGGGTGACCTGCAGGGACAGCCCTATGTGTTCAATACCGGTCATGGCGATACACCAGGTGTCTTTGCCAAGGCCGTGGGTACCAATGGTAAGGAGGCATATATCCTCGATCTCACGACCACCAATCCTGCAGGTTGGGAGAGGGATAAGCGTCCCGTCTGTAAATCACCTGTTGACCTTGTAGTCTATGAGATGCACCATCGCGACTTCTCCATTGCCCGCAAGGATGCTAAATATCCGGGTAAGTTTCTGGCGCTAACGGAACCGTGGGCCATCAAGCATCTGAAGGACCTGGGTATCAATGCGGTGCATATACTGCCCAGCTATGACTATGGTTCAGTTGACGAGACACGTCTCAATGAGCCTCAGTATAACTGGGGTTATGACCCTGTAAACTACAATGTTCCTGAGGGTTCGTATTCCACCAATCCCGTTGATCCTGCCGTGCGCATCCGTGAGTTCAAGCAGATGGTTCATGCACTCCACAAGGCTGGTATCCGCGTTATCCTCGACGTGGTCTATAACCACACGTACAACATCGACAACTCCAACTTCCAAAAGACCTACCCCGACTATTTCTACCGTAAGATAGCCACCACTCCCGATGCGACAGCGTCGGGCTATAGCAATGGCAGTGGCTGTGGCAATGAGACGGCATCCGAAAAGCCTATGATGCGCCGTTTCATGATGGAGTCAGTGAAATACTGGATTAACGAGTACCATATTGACGGTTTCCGCTTCGACCTGATGGGTTGTCACGACATCGAGACGATGAACCAAATACGGCAGATGGTCAACGAGATAGACCCCACCATATTTATATATGGCGAGGGCTGGAGTGCTGGCGCGTGTGCATTACCCAACGAGAAACTGGGCATGAAGGCCAATATCCCACAGATGCCTGGCATTGCCGCTTTCTCTGATGAGATACGCGATGCTCTGCGTGGCCCGTTCTCTGACGATACCAAGCCCGGTTGGCTGGGTGGCGCTCCTGATTGTGAGGAGAGCCTGAAGTTCGGCCTCGTAGGTTGCATCCAGCATCCGCAGGTAGATATGAAGAAGGTGAACTACTCCAAGGCACCGTGGGCTGTGGAACCCACCCAGATGATGTCCTATGTCTCTTGTCATGACGATATGTGTCTGGTGGATCGTTTGAAGGCAAGTATCCCTCGTGTTAAGGAAGACGAGTTGATTCGTCTCGACCTGTTGGCTCAGACGGCCGTCTTTACCTCGCAGGGTGTGCCCTTTATGCTCAGTGGTGAGGAACTGCTGCGCAATAAGAAAGGGGTGCATAACAGCTTCGAGTCGCCCGACTCCATCAACCAGCTCGACTGGCAGAACAAGTTGCGCTATCCACAGGTCTTCGAATACTACAAGAACCTGATAGCGTTGCGCAAGCAATATCCGCACTTCCGTCTGGGGAGTGCTGACGAGGTACGCGACAAATTATGCTTCCTTGATGCTCCCCGTGGTGTGGTGGCCTATAACATTACAGGGGCTGTGGGCTGTGTTGTGAACAACGTCATCGTGGTGCTCAATCCTACCCGTCGCCAACAGACCGTTAGTGTCCCCGAAGGACATTACACGGTAATTTGCGCTTCTGGTGTCATCGACCTGAACGGTATCGAGACCTTTACAGACAATCAGGTTACCGTGGCTCCGCAGTCTGCCTTGATAATTACGGGTTCGTAGATTGATTTGGGCATTTCACCGAATATATTTGCACAGAATGGGTGTCATTTCTACCTTTGTAGCGAAAATAACCCTATTGACAACCATATGCTGGAATTATTGAGTGATTTTGCCCCCATCTCTTTGGAAGAAATGAGCTGTGTCAAGTTGATGAACCGTACTGATACGAAGTTCGTCGCTAACATGGCGAAGCTATGTCAACTGTTAGAGATGGCTCAGAATGACTACTATGTGCAGGAAATTGACGGCAGTCGCAATCTGGAGTATGACACGACGTACTTCGATACGATGCAGTTCGACATGTACAATCAGCATCAGTGGAACCACACCAACCGACAGAAGATACGTTTCCGCACTTATTGTATCAGTGGTCTGCAGTTCATGGAGGTAAAGACGAAGAACAACCACGGTCGCACGAAGAAGAAACGTATCGAGGTGACGGACATGAACCTCTGCGAACAGGAAAAGTGTGACTTCTTAGGCAAGTACCTGCGCTATGGAGTAGAGACTCTGCAGCCAGCCCTCAACAACCATTTCTCACGCATCACGCTAGTCAACAAAGCCAAGACAGAACGGCTCACCATCGACTCTGCACTGCGTTTCCACAACCTCGTAAGCGGAGTGGACAGGGATATGGGTGATCTGGTGATTATCGAACTGAAACGCGACGGACTGGTCTACTCACCTGTGCTGGAGATGCTTCGCCAGTTGCGTATCCATCCACATGGATTCTCAAAGTACTGCATGGGGTCGGCATTGACCAATTCCGAACTGCGCATTAATCGTTTCAAGCGCAAACTGATAGAGATTAATAAAATCGTAACCAAGCAATAAACTAAATGTATGAATGAGATTATTTCTGTCAGCTTTGCTGACACCTTAGTGAGATTTTTCATCTGTATGCTGGTGAACTGGATGATAGTCCATTTTCTCTATTTCAGGAAGAGCAAGCGTCGCGACTTCTACTTCACCTTTATGATTATATCTATGGCCATCTTCTTCCTGGTCTATCTGATGATGGGGCTGGATCGAGGAAAGGCAACAATGGGTGTTGGACTCGGACTCTTCGGCATCTTCAGCATCATGCGTTATCGTACGGACTCCATGCCAGTACGTGAGATGACTTATCTCTTCGTGGTAGTCTGCCTGTCGGTAGTCCATGCCATTGCTGAGCCGTTTGGAGTTGATAATGCGGGTAAAATGGTAGGTACTCCACTGGTTGAACTGCTGATTATCGACGTGATAACGATTGTTATCATCATGGTATTTGAGCGGTTCCTGAAAGTGGTAGCCTCAAAGTTGGTACAATATGACCGCATAGAGCTCATCAAACCTGAACGTCGCGAGGAACTCATTGCCGACCTGGAAGAACGCCTGGGACTGAAAGTCATTGCCGTCCGTGTGGGAGCCGTCGACTTCTTGCGTGATATGGCTGTATTGCGTGTCTACTATGAAGGCAACGACAGTGGTGATGTGAAGAACATGTTAAAGATTAAAAATTCAGAATATGCGAGTGTATAATAAATATGTCGCCGTACTCTTTCTCTTCCACTTGTCGCTCACAGCATCTGCACAGAGTGAAGGTGGTCTGCTGTTGGGAGCTGAAGCCAACAAGAAGCTGAGCAAGGAACTGAGCATCTCGCTGGAGGCAGAGTTGCGCACACGCAACAACTTCAAAACGATGGACCGTTGGGTCGTTGGACTGGGTGCACAGTATAAGCTGACCAACTGGTTGAAGGCTGACGCCGGCTACAAACTGTTGAACACCAACTTCCGTGAGGACATCGACCTGAAGAGTAGCGGAGCCTATAACCATTGGCGTCCCTCGTATTGGGGAGTGAAGCACCGTTTCTATGCCTCGTTGGCAGGTTCGTATAAGTTCTCGAACAACATTAAACTGGAACTGCGCGAACGCTGGCAGTATACCTACCGTCCAGAGAAAACCGTTGAGCGCTGGGACTTCGATGATGAGGCCTGGGAGGACAAGGTGCGCGCTGGCTCTGGCAAGAATCAGCTGCGTTCGCGCTTCGAAATCTCCTACGACCGCAAGCGTGCCCTTTTGACGCCCTTTACGAGTATCGAACTCTATAACTCGTGGGGCATTGAGAAGATACGCTATAACATCGGTACGGATCTGCGTCTGTCAAAGCAACACAATCTCAGCATCTATTACCGCTACCAGGACATGAGACAGGTAGATGACGAAGACTACGAGCCCGACATGCACTACCTTGGTGTCAGTTACAAATTTAAGTTCTAAAACAACGTATTTCACGGACTAAACAAATTGTTTTATGAAGAAAATAATATTATTTCTGATGGCTGCAGTCCTGACGATTGGCTGTCAGAACGATGACACCGACTTCAGCGAGTACATCAATGGAACGACCCCAACAACATCCAACCATATTGTTAATATAGTATACAACGGTACAAATGTTACGGTAACGGGCGATACCAAAGGCTATGTAACCACTAATGGAGCAGACGTAACAGTGAATACCGGCACCGACACCGATTCGCTGCTGCTCGTTCTTAGTGGTTCAACGACCAATGGTTCGTTGCTGGTGTATCGTGAGTCAAAATTCGGCATACAGCTGAATGGTGTCAACATCCATCATGCCAATGGTCCAGCCATTAACAACCAGTGCAGCAAGTCGCTCTATCTGCATGTTGCAGATGGTACCACGAATACACTAACCGACGGTACTGCTTATACAGAGCAGGAGTATGACCAGAAGGGTGCTTTGTTTAGCGAGGGTCAGATGATATTCCTAGGAACAGGCAGTCTGTCGGTTACGGGCAACTGCAAACACGCCATCGCCTGCGACGACTATATCATCATTGACGAAAACGTAAAGTTACAGGCTACATCCACTACTGGTAACGGCATCAAGGTGAACGACGGACTATGGATTAATAATGGTACACTCGACATCAACGTCACAGCTGATGGGGCCCGTGGCATCCGGTGCGACAATGTAGTAGAAATTACCGGCGGAACTACCACCATCACCACCATTGGCGCCTGCGTTTACGACGACGATGCGGACGAATACAGCAGCGCTGCCTGCATCAAGTGTGACCTTGACTTCACCATGAGCGGTGGTACGCTGACCATGACCAGTAGCGGCGATGGTGGCAAGGGCATCAATAGCTCTGCCAAGGTCCTCTTCAGCGGCGGCACCTTGAGTGCCATTACCACTGGCGACAAAGATAACGCCAAACCCAAGGCCATCAAGGCTACCATGGGTATCGTTGTGAGTGGTGGTTCTTTCTACGCCGAGAGCAGCGAGACTTGGGCATGCGACAACGGCAGCGATAGCGAAAAGCCAGAAGACCACCTGACGGTCATTGGCACGCCTAAAAAATCAAATATCGACAAGAAGATAGTAGAGATAACCTACTGAACATTGTCTGTTCATTGAACAAATAGGCCGGTTTGCTGAATATTATTGGCAGACCGGTTTTTTATGTCTACCTTTGCGCTAAATAATACAAACAAAACAAGCGATCAAACGAATATGAAGAAAATCATGACTTTCGTGATGCTCATAGCATCTGTAGCGGTGACAACATGCTGCTCTGCACAAGATCCGTTCGAGGAATTTAGCGGTGGATACGATTGGAACAATGGTGGCGGCTTTACGCCTGGAGGCAATGGCAGTTCGGCAACAACAGGCGAATTGGCAACCTTTGACATCACAATAGAGCAAACGACGGCAGAACCGACGGATGTAGCTGCAGAGTATTTCCCTGATGAGGAGGATGTGTTGGAGAACAACGAGTTCACCAAGGAGGTCAGCATCGACCTGTCAAATCCCGTGTCGAAGACGGAGAACGGCGTGGAGATAACTGTTAATGGCGGTCATGTGACAGCGAATCACGCATCAGAGAAGAAAATCTGCTACGTGGTAAGCGGCACAACAACGAATGGCTCGTTCACGGTGATTGGCGACAAGAAATATGCCGTGAAACTCAACGGCGTGAACATCACCAACCCTGACTCAGCGGCATTGAACCTGCTGAGCGGTAAACGAGCGTTCGTCATTCTGGCTGACGGTACCACCAACACGCTGACCGATGGTACGGGCGGCTCGCAGAAAGGCGCACTCTATTGTAAGGGTAAGTTGCTGTTCAACGGCAGCGGACAGCTGAGCGTGACGGGCAATACGAACAACGGCATCCATTCGGCCGACTATATCGTGTTCCGCAAGGGTAACAACGTCTATGTGAAATCGACTGTCAATCACGGCATCAAGGCCAACGACGGTGTATTCATCAATGGCGGCATTCTGAACGTCGAAGTATCGGCAGCGGCTACCAAAGGAATCAACTGCGAGAGCCACATTGTCGTGAACGGTGGACGCACGACAGTGCTGACAACAGGCAACGGCATGTACGACACAGAGGATAAGGAGGCAAAAGGTGCTGCAGGCATCAAGGCCGACTCGACCTTCACTATCAATGGCGGTGAACTGCGACTGAAGAGTACAGGTACTGGTGGCAAGGGTATCAACGTGGATATGGAAGCCAACTTCAATGGAGGCAGCGTGTATGTCGTCACCACGGGTGGACAATACAAGAGCAATAATGACACCTCGTCGCCTAAGGGTATCAAGGTTGACGGTGATCTCACCATCTCTGGCGGCAAGATTTGGGTACGCACCAGCGGCAACAACGGTGAGGGCATCGAGACTAAGAGCAAGCTGACTATCACGGGTGGCGAAGTGGCCAGCTATGCCTACGACGACGCCATCAACTCGAAAGGCGACATGACCATCAATGGTGGTTACGTCTATGCCCAGGGCCAGCATAACGATGGTCTGGATGCCAACGGTAACTGCTATATCAAGGGTGGAACGGTCTATGCCATCTGTTCAGGAACGCCTGAAGTAGCCATCGATGCCAATACAGAAGGCGGCAAGAAACTCTATGTCAGTGGCGGTACCATCATCGCCATCGGCGGACTGGAGAATGGTGCCAGCCTTACGCAGTCGTGCTACCAGGCCTCCTCATGGAGTGCTAACACCTGGTATACTCTGACTGTTGGCAACGACACCTTCTCCTTCAAGACACCATCGAGCGGTGGTTCGGGTCTTGTCGTCAGCGGAGCCTCTCAACCCACACTTAAGTCGGGGGTAACCGTTGCGGATGGCACATCCTATTTCAGTGGCCTCGGCATTGCAGGTGGTACCATCAGCGGTGGTTCATCAGTTAGCCTCTCGTCCTACTCTGGTGGCAACAGCATGGGCGGAGGTCCTGGTGGCTGGCATTGATGACAATGATTGTTAAATCCCAAGGCAGAATCAACCTGTTTTGGGATTTAATTTGTATATTTGCGGCAAGAATTTATGAACGAAAACGAATACAATCATGTTAGGCAACAATCCGCAAGAACAAAGAAATGAGCGTCTTGCTCAGACGATAATCAAGAATCTGAAGCGTCGCCACATAGAAGGCTTCTATTGTGCAACGGCAGAAGAGGTAGTGAAGAAAGTATCCGAACTCATTGACGACGGAAACAGTGTGACATGGGGCGGAACAATGACTGTCCGCGATCTGGGTATTCCACAATATTTGAAAGATCGTGGTACGTTGCAGGTGCTTGACCGTGACCTCGTTGAAACGCCAGAGGAAAAGCAGGCGATGTATCTCAGGGCCTTTTCGGCAGATGTTTATCTATCCAGTGCCAATGCCATCTCTGAGGACGGCGTCATCGTAAACATCGATGGCAACGGAAACCGTGTGGCTGCTATTACCTGGGGACCGAAGAAGGTGATTTTCGTCATCGGCCTGAATAAAGTTGCTCAGAATGTAGAGGCTGCTCTTGCAAGGGCACGTAGCACGGCATCGCCCATCAACGCAGCCCGCTTCGCCATCAAGACTCCTTGCCAGACGGACGGCGTGTGCCATAACTGCAACTCGCCGGAATCCATCTGCAACTACGTTCATTTTCTCAGGAACTCACCCCGAGGTCGGCATGTCGTTGTGCTGGTAGGGGAGAGCCTTGGTTATTAGGGCTTGCTTGCTTTGACCTCCAAGTCAAAGAACCCTTGGGCGAGAACCCCTAGAACGAAAAAAGGGACTTGATGTAAGTCCCTTCTTCGTGATCCGCTTGGGGCTCGAACCCAAGACCCCAACATTAAAAGTGTTGTGCTCTACCAACTGAGCTAGCGGATCAACCTTGGTGCTTTTTATTGAAAAGCGGGTGCAAAGGTACTGCTTTTAATTGAGAATTGAGAATTGAGAATTGAGAATTAATGAGTAATTAACGTAAATTAACGATTTTCACTCTCAATTGCCTTCTGGTAGCATTCGCGACAGAGGGGTTCGTACTCTTGTGTCTCGCCTAAAAGAACGCGCTTATCGTTCTGGACGGTACGGTGACTGACATAGGCCAAGGAACCGCACTTGACGCAGATGGCGTGTACCTTGGTGACATCGTCGGCAATGGCACAGAGGGCAGGCATCGGCCCGAAGGGTATGCCCTTATAGTCCATGTCCAGACCGGCAATGATGACACGCACCCCACGATTGGCCAGCTCGTTGCAGACACTGACTAGTCCCTCGTCAAAGAACTGTGCCTCGTCGATACCTACCACATCGATGTCGCTGGACAACAACAGAATGCTGGCTGAGGAGTCGAGTGGGGTAGAGGGAATCGCATTATGGTCGTGGCTAACCACCTCCTCGTCACTATAACGGGTGTCGATGGCAGGCTTGAAAATCTCTACTTTCTGCTTGGCAAACTGGGCGCGACGCAGACGACGGATTAGTTCTTCGGTCTTTCCGGAGAACATAGAGCCGCAAACGACTTCTATACGGCCAGGGCGGCGGCTTTCACCCGATGTCGGATATGTAATCATGGTGCAAAGATACGTTTTTTTAGGGAGTTAAAGAAGTTAAAGGAGTTAAAGGGAGTTAAAGGACGATAGTTTTGTGCGAAAATTGCTAACTTTGCAGCAGATATGGGAATATTGTATATTGTACCCACGCCTGTGGGGAACATGGAGGATATGACGCTGAGGGCCATCCGCATCTTGAAAGAGGCGGACGTAGTGTTGGCAGAGGATACCCGTACGTCGGGCATCCTGCTGAAGCATTTCGACATCAAGCAGCACTTGCTGTCACACCATAAGTTCAATGAGCATGGCACCTCGGCTTCGGTCATTGAGCGCCTGCAGGCTGGTCAGACGGTAGCGTTGATAAGCGATGCCGGTACGCCAGGCATTTCTGATCCGGGATTCTTCTTGGTGCGCGAGGCCGTCAAGGCAGGCATTGAGGTGCAGACCCTACCGGGTGCTACGGCTTTTGTTCCTGCACTGGTATCAAGTGGACTGCCTTGTGACCGATTCTGCTTTGAGGGTTTCCTGCCCCAGAAAAAGGGACGCCAGACCAAGTTGCTGTCGTTGCAGGACGAGGAGCGTACGATGGTGTTCTATGAGTCCCCCTATCGTGTGTTGAAGACCCTGCAGCAGTTCAGTGAGGTATTTGGTCCTGACCGTCAGGTAAGCTGTTGCCGCGAGATTTCCAAGGTTCACGAGGAGAGCGTGCGTGGTACCTTGGCAGAGGTGATAGCCCATTTTCAGGAGCACGAGCCCAGGGGCGAGTTTGTGATAGTGTTAGCAGGTAAATCGTAATAACGTCATAACGTAATAACGAAAAAAAGATAATGATATGAAAAAGTTGATGATAGCAGTCTTGTGTCTGTTGACACTGGTAGCATGTAAACAGAATAGTAACAATGCGGCAGAGTTGGCGTTGCAACAGCAACGAGACTCCCTGACACGTATTATTGAGCAGAAAGATAATGAGATTGACGATATGATGGCCACGATGAATGATATCCAGGAGGGATTCCGTGCCATCAACGAGGCTGAACAGCGTGTCACCATTGCCTCTAATGGTGAAGGCGTCTCTGAGGCTGAGAGCATTCGTGAGAACATGCAGTTTATCCAGAACCAGATGCAGCAGAACCGTGAGCTCATCAGTAAGTTGAGGAACCAGTTGCGTCAGAGTTCTGTCAGGGCAGACCAGTTGCGTCGTACCTTGGAAAACCTCACCCAACAGCTGGAGGAGAAGGACAACCAACTGCGCCAGTTGCAGGCAGAGTTAGAAGCCAAGGACGTACAGATAGGCGAGTTGAACCAGCAGGTAAACACGCTGTCTAGTAATGTCAGCGACTTGAAGGAAGAGTCTACCCAGAAGTCGCAGACCATTACTTCTCAGGATAAGCAGCTGAATACCGCATGGTTTGTGTATGGCACGAAGAAGGAACTGAAAGAGCAGCGTATCATCGAAGATGGCAAGGTGCTGCGTTCTAACTTCAATCGTGACTATTTTACGAAGATAGACATCCGTATTGACAAGGAAATACGTCTCTATAGTCGTTCGGCTAAGATTCTGACGGCTCACCCACAGTCCAGCTACACCTTGCTGCAGGATGCTAACAAGCAATATATCCTGCGCATCACCAATCCCCAACTGTTCTGGTCAACTAGTAAGTACCTAGTGGTGTTGGTGAAATAACAGAATAAGTCACGCGTACCTTTATAATAAATAGAACAAGATGTCATATACTTTTATGTGACATCTTTTTTTTTCAGTGTGCAAACTTTTGCTTAAAAAATGCACCAGTTTGGCAGAAAATGATGCTTTTAAGTTAATTTTTTGCCTTAAAATGTATTTTTTTTTAAATTTTATTTGTTTTTTAGCTTTGAATACATTACCTTTGCACGGTCGTATTCGTAATTGGATGCGCTATGCCTCTTGCGCAGAGGTATGACATGTAGAGACCATATATAATTAATTAACGTATTAATAATAACAAGAGAGTGTTTATGAAAAAAAGACTAACTATGTTTTTGGCCGCGCTCTTCCTCATGGTAGGAACGGCTCTGGCTCAGACTAAAGTTAATGGTACCGTGACATCTCAAGATGATGGACAGCCCGTCATTGGCGCTAGCGTCTTAGTCGTTGGCACACAGACCGGTACTGTAACGGATGCCAATGGTAAGTTCTCGCTGACTGTACCTGAAGGTAAGAAAATGTTGCGTATCACTTACGTGGGTATGGAGCCTATTGAGGTTAGCGCACGTCCAAACATGAAGATTATGCTGACCAGTGACCAGAAGGCTTTGGACGAGGTGATCGTTGTGGCTTACGGTACGCAGAAGAAATCTTCATTCACGGGTTCTGCTTCTGTTGTAAACGCTGATGAAATTGGCAAAGTACAGGTTACCAACGCAGTTGATGCCTTGAAGGGTAAGGCTGCTGGTGTGCAGATTTATAGTGCTTCAGGTCAGCCTGGTACTACACCTACTATCCGTATCCGTGGTGTGAACTCTATCAATGCAGAAAGTGATCCTCTGCTGGTTGTTGATGGTGCTCCTTATGATGGTTCTTTGAACGATATCAACCCAAGTGACGTTGAGTCGATGACCGTGCTGAAGGATGCTGCTTCTACATCATTGTATGGTGCTCGTGGTGGTAATGGTGTTATTCTTATTACTACTAAGACTGGTAAGCGTGGTAAGGACGCTACTATTACATTTGATGCCAAGTGGGGTTCTAACCAGAAGGCTACTCCTAACTACGAGGTTATCGGTGACCCTGCCAAATATTATGAGATGTATTATGGTGGTCTGAACCTTTATGCTCAGGATAAGCTGGGTATGAATGCTAATGATGCATGGATGTGGGCTAACCAGAACATGTTGGCTAATTCAGGTGACTTTACATTGGGTTACAATGTGTTCAACGTTCCCACTGGTCAGATGATGATTGGTCAGAACGGTAAGATGAATCCTAATGCAACTCTGGGCCGTGTGGTTAGCTATAATGGTAGTGACTACCTGTTGACTCCTGATAATTGGGAGGACGAGGTTTATCACAATGGTCTCCGTCAGGAATATACTATCAGTGCAAATGGTGCAACTGATCGTAGCACGTTCTACCTGTCTGGTAACTACCTGGACAACGAAGGTATCACAACCGGTTCAGACTATAAGCGTTTCACTGCTCGTCTGAAGGCTGATTACCAGCTGAAGGAGTGGTTGAAGGTTGGCGCTAATGTCAGCTATTCTCACTTCAAGCAGAACTATCTGGGCGATGATGGAACAAGCGGCAGCTCTGGTAATGCTTTCTCACTGATTAACATTGCTCCTATCTATCCTGTTTATATCCGTGACGCTAACGGTAATTTCATTTACGATGAAAAGTCACGTATGAATCTCTATGACTATGGTGATCGTGCTATCAACGGTCAGTATCGTCCATACCTGAGTCAGTCGAACCCCATTTCTGCAAACTCTTTGGATACACGTGAGCGTGAGGGTAACACCGTAAATGCATCTGGTACTATCGAAGTTCGTTTGCCTTATGGCTTCACCTTTACTTCTATCAACAGTGTTTACATGCGCGAATATCGCTATACCAATACTACCAACCCATTCTTTGGTCAGTATGCCAGCTCAAATGGTATTGTACAAAAGGAGCATCTGCGTTGGTGGAACTACAACTTCCAGCAGCGTTTGAACTGGCGTGGTTCTTTTGGCAAGCATGATATTGAGGCAATGGTAGCTCACGAGTATACTCGTGACCGTGACTATGACCTGTGGGCTTCAAAGCAGAACATGTTCTCTGTTTTCAACAAGGAGTTGGCAGGTGCTGTTATCTTGGGAAGTGCTTCTTCTACTCAGGGCGACTATAACGATGAGCGTTGGGTAGGTCGTGCACAGTATAGCTTTGATGAGCGCTACTTCGTACATAGCTCAGTTACTTACGAGGCATCTTCACACTTCGCTCCAGATAACCGTTGGGGTACTTTCTGGTCACTGGGTGCAGCCTGGATGCTGAGCAAGGAGAAGTTCTTCAATGTAAAATGGGTTAACGAACTGAAACTGAAGGCTTCTTATGGTGAGAATGGTAATGACCAGATTGGTTCTTATCGTTATATTAACTATTTCAACATTAACAATGCTAACAACCAGGTATCTTTGGTTCCTTCTTCACTGGGTAACGTGGATATCTCTTGGGAGAAGGCTGCTAAATTCAATGTTGGTGTTGATTTCTCTCTGTTCCGCAACCGTATTTGGGGTAGCATTGAGTATTATCGCAATAAGACCAATGACATGTTGTCATGGTATCCATTGCCCGCATCATTCGGTTATACCGGTTACTATGCTAACGTAGGTAACATGGTTAACAAGGGTGTTGAAATTGACCTGCACGCAGAGCCTCTGCGCTTGAAGGACTTTAGCTGGACTGTTTATGCCAACCTGACTTCTAACCACAATGAGGTTACCGAGTTGGCTGAGGCCCGTAAGACTTGGCAGGATAACCTGCAGGGCAAGGGTTATTCATCTGGCAGCTACTTCTACATGGAAGGTGAGTCACGTTATAGCTATATGACACGTCGCTATGCAGGTGTTGATCCTGAGACTGGTGTGTCAATGTGGTGGAAGAACGTCTATGAGAAGGATGCCAACGGTAATGAAATCTACTACGATTCTAACTGGAACAAGATTGACAATCCTGACAGTTTTGTCGGTGAGAAGCGTCGTAAGAAGGTCGGTGAGGAGACTACTACCAACTATACTGAGTCTGATGACTATATCATTGGCGACATGATGCCTGATGTATATGGTGGTTTCGGTACCAGCGTTGCTTGGAAGGGCTTTGACTTCTCTATTGACTTCCAGTATCAGTTGGGTGGTAAGGTATACGACAGTGAGTATGCAAGCTTGATGGGTAACACCCGTGGTTTCGGTATGCATGTTGATATGCTGAATTCTTGGACTCCAACTAACAAGGTTACTGACGTTCCTCGTTATCAGTCTCAGGATACCTATAGCAATGGTGCATCAGACCGTTTCATCATAGGTGCTTCTTACCTCTCACTGCAGAATATTACAATTGGTTACACACTGCCGAAGTCGCTCACCAAGAAGTTCATGGTTGAGAAGATCCGCATCTACGGCGTAGCTGACAATGTATGGCTTTGGTCAAAGCGTCAGGGTCTTGACCCACGTCGCAGCATCACTGGTGGTTCAGGTGCTCAGTATTACAGCGCTATCCGTACTATTTCTGGTGGTATCTCAGTGACGTTCTAATGGATAAATAAGTAAAAAGGTATAAAAGAAAACGAATATGAAAAGATATTTCAAATCAATATTAAGCGCAGGCCTTTTCTCTTTGGCTTTGGTGAATACCAGCTGTATTGAAGAGACCGAGCCTACATCGGTAGCTACAACCAAACAGATTGCCGAGTCTGCATCTGCAACAGAAGCACTGTTGATGGCTCAGCCTGCTTACTTCAACCACCTGTGGGATGAAGACCGTCACTACTCGTTTGGTTATGGTGCTGTAATGCATGTCCGCGACCTCTTTGCCAGCGATATTACAAAGAGTACTACCAGTTACAACCAGTGGCGTCGCTGGCTCTGCAACCAGTATCAGGGTGATGCCTATATCTTCGGTCAGTTCATCTGGAACTACTACTATGGTTTCGTATTGGCTTCTAACAACATTATTGGCAATGTTGTCGAAGGCTCTGCTACTGAAGAGCAGAAGGGCTATCTGGGTACTGGCTATGCTTTCCGTGCTATGCTTTATCTGGATATGGCTCGTATGTATGAGTTCCTGCCTAACGATGGTACCTCTAACATCAATGCTAATGGTAACGACGTTACTAATCTCACCGTTCCCATCGTAAAGGCTGAGATGACTCAGGATGAAGCCCGCAACAATCCTCGTGCTTCTCGCACTGATATGGCTAAATTCATCGAAAGCGATTTGAACAAGGCAGAGGAGTTGATTCCTTATCTGACTAACACTCAGGGCAAGACTCTTCCTGACCTCGCTTGTGTATACGGTTTGAAAGCCCGTCTTTATATGTGGCTTGAGGACTATGCCAAGGCTCAGGAGTTTGCTCGTAAGGCTATCGATGCAGCAAATGTTGGTCCTATGACTCAGCAGGATTGTCTGAACACAACCACAGGCTTCAATGTTACAGATCCTTGGATGTGGGGTGCAAAGCAGACTACAGAGGATGATGTTGTACAGACTGGTATCATCAACTGGACATCTCATGTCAGCGATGAGTCAACATTTGGTTACTGTGGCCCTGCAACAGGTTTGTACAACGTAGCAAGCAAGAGCTTCTATAATAGAATTAAGGACACTGACTTCCGTAAGCTGTGGTTCAAGGCTCCTGATGACTCTCCATTGGCCAGCAAGGTTTCATATGTTAATAAGGCTTACGCTGCCGATATGGATGATTACACTATGGTGAAGTTCCGTCCAGGCAATGGTAATGCTGATGACTATATGGAAGGTTCTGCTACTGCATATCCTATTATGCGCGTTGAGGAGATGTATTTCATCGAGGCTGAGGCTGCCGCTCATCAGAGTGACAGTGAGGGTCAGCAGCTCATCAACAGTTTCATGAAGCAGTATCGTGATCCTAACTACAACACCACACTCACCGGTGCTAATCTGATTGAGGAAATTGTCTTCCAGAAGCGTGTAGAACTGGTAGGTGAGGGACAGTCGTTCTTCGATATCAAACGACTGAACTATCCTGTTACTCGTGGCTATGAAGGAACTAACTTTATTGCTACCGCCCGTTTCAACACCACCACTCGTCCTGCATGGATGAATCTCGTGATGGTACGTACAGAGAAGAACAACAATCCTGCTGTAGATGGTTGGAACAATCCTGACCCATCAGATGTATATCCTGTATGGAGTAAATAATTTGAATCATCATTAAAGAAAGACGATTATGAAAAAGATAATGAAATATGCATACGTTGTACTTGCTGGAGTGATGGCTATGGCTGTTACGTCCTGTAAAGATACTTACGACTATGAAGGACCTGGTGCGCAGGATCCAGGTGCATTCCTCAGCGTTGACGCTACAACGTTAAAGTATGCTGCAGATGACGCTCAGATCCTGAAACTCACTTTGATGCGCACTAATGTCGGTGCCGCAGAGGACGTTAAGCTGACCTGTGACAACGCCCATTTCCAAGTACCTACCTCTGTCAATTTCTCTGCCAACGAGGATAAGAAGACGATTGATATTCCCTTCGCCATCTTAGGTGGTACAACCGAACAGGTTACGATTTCTGTAGCTGAAGAGAATGCAACTGTTTATGGTGTTAAGTCTGCGACGTTCACTATTACCCGTGATTTCGTATGGGAGTATCTTGGTACTGGTGTATATCAGTGCTGGCTTTTTGGAAATACAAAGGAGCAAGATGTATACCGTGGAGAAGGTACTCAGATGTATAAGCTGCCTGGTTGCATTGCTGCAGGTTACGATATTATCTTTGAGTTAACTGAGGACGGTCAGCATCTGCTCAAACCGATTGAAAAGCAGGAAACAGGATATGTTCATCCCAGCTATGGTATGATATCTGTTGCAGGTAGAACAACCGATGATGGTAAGCCTGTCGATATTATTCGTGATGGTAGTGTGATTTATCTCCCGACGACTTATACTGTATCTGCAGGTTCATTCGGTGCAGGTACTGAATATGATGCATTAGCACTTCCCGAATAAGAACTATTTAAATAAACAAAAGGCCGTGCCGTCGAATTTACTGCGGTGCGGCCTTTTTTCTAAACGAACTTTTTGCTATGAAACTGAGGAACACAACACTGTTATTACTCATATGGATAGTAGGAACGGCAATGGCTTCTAACCGTTCGGAAACTGAAATGTTCAGCGTGGCGCAGAATATCCTGTATGGATTTCATACGCATCGTGCCGGCAATACGAATTCCTTGAAGACTTTGCAGCAAGGTGATATGCTGACGGTTATTGGCCATGAGCAAGAAGGATTTGTCATCATTGCTAATGATGATAACGTTCCTGCTGTAGTGGGCTATTCGCAGACACCCTTTACGACTTTTCCGCCGGCATTGTCGTGGTATCTGGATGCAGCTGACAAAGCGCTGAAGCATATTGTTGCTACTGGTCAGCGCAGAACAACTATTCCGCCATCTTCAGAATTTCCTTCCAAGCTGGATCCTTTGGTGAAGACTCATTGGGATCAGGGGAAACCTTATAATAATCTGTGTCCCGGCGGTAATGGCTCTTCCTCAAGGCTTTATCCTACAGGATGCGTTGCAACGGCTTTGTCGCAGGTCATGAAGTATTATAATTATCCTATGCAAGGACAAGGCGAGCACCAGTATTCCTTCCAGCCGTCTTCGGGTGATGGCCGTATCATCTATGCTAATTTCGGAGAGACTCACTATGACTGGAATAACATGCTTGACGACTATAGCTCAACGACCTATACTGATGAACAGGCAAATGCTGTGGCTACGCTGATGCTCCATTGTGGTGTGGCTGTAGATATGAGCTATACGGCAAGCGGAAGTGGTGCCTTTGGCCAAGAGGCATGTAGGGCTTTGAAAACCTATTTCAGATATAATAAGAATGCACGTCTCTATACCCGTGATTATTACTCCGCAGAGTCTTGGATGAAGCTGATTTATCATGAACTGAATCAGTATGGGCCTATCTACTATGATGGTGTCAGCGATGGTGGTGGCGGTCATGCTTTCGTATTGGACGGCTACGACGAATCAGGACTGGTACACATCAATTGGGGATGGGGCGGTAAGTCGGATGGCTTTTTTGACATTGCTTTGTTAAATCCGCCTTCCTATCAGTTTTCGTTAGCCCAGAATATGATATTGAATGTGAGTCCCGATGCCAATATTCCTTACGAGTCTCAGATCGTGGCGAAAGAGTTATCGTTCCTTAAGAGTAAAACGAGTATTAGCATTAGCGGCAATGTTTACAACGCCGGAGCGGAAGGTTTCACGGGTATTATAGCTTGCGTTTTGCAAAATATGGATACGGGAGATATAACAGTACTGAAGAAAACGGACGAGATGACCATTAAACCCATCGTCAATGGTACCTACTGGCTACAGTCTATTAGTCTGTTTGCAAATAGTGTGTCATCAGTATCTGACGGAACCTATCGTCTCTACGTCGCCTCCCGCACAGCAGAGGATACCCAGTGGCAATTGGTACGTCCCTTGGAGGGACAGGTCAACAATTTCATTGTTACTAAGTCTCCTGATGGTGTTACGTGGCAGGAGAGTACGGATGACCTGTGGTCTCTCAATGTGGCTACTGCTATTCAGTCACCTGTTGCCACACAGTCTGATGCCTCAGCACGCTACTTCGACCTGCAAGGTCGTGAGGTTAAGACTCCTACTCGCGGTCTGTATATCCGGAATGGAAAAAAGGTCGTGGTGAAGTAATCACAAGGAATCACGGAATTACGGATTCTTACACTTTAATATATATGCGGAGCCACTACACAATGGTGGTTCCGCTATATTTTGTCTTGAAGGTATGTCATTCATGACTCTTTCCAACGTCATCTTCGGGTGCTTCCGACGTCATCTATGACCCGCTCCTATGATACTTTAGGGGGGTAAAGTATCATCGGAACGACCGCAAAACGCCATCGGAACGGGTGAAAGGAACGTCAGGAACGACCCCAAAGTGACGTACCTACGAAAAAGCATAGTTTTGATGACGATTACACGGTCACCTTTACCGTTTACTCTTGAAAAAGTCCTGCATCAGTTGTCGGCATTCCTCTTCGAGCACACCACCAGTAACCTGACATTTGGGGTGCAGGGCGTGGGGCGCATAGTCGGTATAGCCACGCTTCTCGTCGCGACAGCCATAAACGATGCGGGGTATCTGACTCCAACCTAAGGCTCCGGCACACATGGTGCAGGGCTCTACTGTGACGTAGAGTGTGCAGTCGGTGAGGTACTTGCCGCCCAGCTCGTTGGCTGCAGCAGTGATAGCCTGCATCTCGGCATGGGCCGTCACGTCGTGTAGCGTCTCTGTGAGGTTATGTGCGCGTGCAATGATGCGGTCTTGGCATACTACTACCGCTCCAATGGGTATCTCGCCCTCGTCAAAGGCCTGCTTGGCTTCGTCTAGGGCCTTGCGCATATACCGCTCGTCTTTATTTTTCTGGTCCATGAGATTTCGAGATTTCGATGCTTCGATGTTTCGAGGCTTCGATGTTTCGAGGCTTCGAAGATTTCAATTAGATGTTAAGAGTTCCGTTGCAGGTGGGGTAGTTGCTACAACTCCAGAATTCTTTACCGGAGTTGATGCCTTTCTTGGCGACACGCTTAATCATGGGCTTACCGCATAGAGGACATTTAGGGGCTCCGCTCTGTGTACTTTGCTGGGAACGATAGGCCAGACGTTCGGCAGTGAGTCCCTCGGTAAAGCCTCCTTCCGCTTTGAACGTTTCCAACAGATGTTCTATCTGGCGTCTAAGCATCATAATAAGACGGTTGCAGAGAATGATAAGACAGTTGGCAGCTATCAGTGAATCGCCCCTGGTTAGCCAACTGTCAAACTTGTGCTTTTGGGTCAGAATATGTTTGCTGCTTTGGTAAAGGACATCATCTTTATACATTGGACGGTCCAGTTGGATGTTGTTGACGGCAAGATATTCTTGTGATGTTGATGACCAGGGAGTATTTTCACAGCGCAGAAGCCAGTTGAGGTAGTCGTTAGACAGTTCAGAGAGACTGGCACGAGCTACGTCGATAAGTTTCATTTCTGTCTCTCGTGAGGTGGAATGTCTGGAACTGCCTTCAGCAATATTGGCAGGAACCGAGCGTGCCGCCATAGTCATTTGGTCGAAAAGGCGTCCGCAAGGGTCGTTGCTCTGGTTAAGGTATCGGATGCAGAAATCCTGCGTAGCTAATTGTATCACGTTGGCGAGCACCCATGTGTCTAACCAGTAGTATTTGAAGATTGCGATTTCCATTTTTTTTTTTATTTTATGATGTTTCGATGTTTCGATATTTCGATGCTTCGATATTTCGAGTCTTTTCGAGGTTTCGATGTTTCGATATTTCGAGGCTTCGAAACATCGCTAAATGATGAACTGAACTTCCTTGAAGGCATAGCAGCGCTCTTTTCCATTGTCATCGCGCAGCAGCAGGTGGCCGTCGTCCGCTACGTCCACTATTTCAGCCATGAAGGCACCGTTCTTGTCAGTGTACGGATGGAATCCCTGCCGCCTGTAGAGCATGGCGCAGTACTGCTGCTTGATGTCGTGATACAGATAGTGGTCTAAGCAATTCAGTATGTCGTGCAGGAGTTTTTTACGGTCTGTCTCTCGTTCGCAAATCTGCCATATTGACACAGGGTTAGGGGCGTCGCTGCTAAAATGTTGCTGGTTGACGTTTATTCCCACACCAATGATGCTGTCCTTGATCATCGTGCCCTTCAGGGTGTTCTCTATCAGGATGCCCGCCAGTTTACCGTTCTTCCAATATATGTCGTTGGGCCACTTGATGCTGAGGTTACCGATATATTGTCCTAATGCCTCCGTAATGGCTAGTGAGACTGCCATCGAGATATGAAACTGTTTGGAGGCGTGTATTTGTTCTGGGTGCAGCAAAAGCGAGAACAGAAGATTCTTGTCACGCTCAGACTCCCACTGGTTGGTACCGCAGCCACGTCCTGCCGTCTGGTAGTCAGCGTAGACAGCTATGGCCTTCTGACTATTAGCTGTTAGCTGTCGGTTTTCGCGTAGCCAGCGATTCGTTGAGTCAGTCTCTGCAATATGTATTATTTCCCATTCCATATTGCAAAGATATGAATAAGCGTGCACAATACAAAATAAAAAATGTATTTTCTTTGTTCTTCACTTGTTTTTTCGTAACTTTGCGGTCGAAACCTCGAAACCTCGAAACCTCGAAATGTCGAAACGTCGAAACTTCGAAGCATCGAACTATCGAAACATCGAAAAGATATAATATTATGGCAAGATTTAAAAGGATTCTATTGAAGCTATCGGGTGAGAGCCTGATGGGTAAGCAGGGCTACGGTATCGACCCTGAGCGCTTGAGCGACTATGCCAAGCAGATTAAGGAAGTGAGTGAGATGGGGGTGCAGATTGGCATCGTCATCGGTGGTGGTAATATCTTCCGCGGACTCTCTGGCTCACAGAAGGGCTTTGACCGTGTGAAGGGCGACCAGATGGGTATGTGCGCCACCGTCATCAACTCGCTGGCGCTGAGCTCGGCACTGGGTGCTATTGGTGTGAAGAACAAGGTGTTGACGGCTATCCGCATGGAGCCTATCGGTGAGTTCTACACCAAGTGGAAGGCTATCGAGGCCATGGAGGCTGGCTATGTCTGCATCTTCTCAGCAGGTACGGGCTCTCCTTACTTTACGACCGATACAGGCTCTAGTCTGCGTGGCATCGAGATTGAGGCCGATGTGATGCTGAAGGGCACTCGTGTGGATGGCATCTATACCGCTGACCCCGAGAAGGATCCCACTGCTACCAAGTTCGACGCTATTACTTATAAAGAGGTACTCGCGCGAGGCCTGAAGGTGATGGACCTCACGGCTATCTGTATGTGTCAGGACAACAACCTGCCCATCTACGTGTTCAACATGGACATTGTCGGCAACCTGAAGAAGGTGATGGACGGCGAGGAGATTGGCACGTTAGTGCACAACTAATAACGAATACATAACAAATTAAGAGGCGACGTCGAAATGATGTCGCCTCTTAATTTGTTATTTGTTCACAACGATTATGTTTCCGTCGTTATCGTAGTGGTGTTCGAACTCATATACTTCCTTTCCAGTTCCTCACGGGTATATTTGTAAATCTTCTCAATATGGCCGCAGCCGGCACATTCGTAGATCTCGTTGTAGGGATGGTAAAGGAACAGCACATTGTAGTTGTGGACGGCATAGGTGGAATCGGTGACATGGTGAGTCTTCTCGTTACTCTTTGTGGTATGGCCATCATTATAGGTGGTCTCTGTCCATGTCTTATACGAACTGTGTTCCTGATGGAGCAGGTTACCCTTTTCCGAAACCATTTCCCATCGGGTGAAGTCCTCCAGTATTTCGTTTTCCTTAAAATGGTTGCGCCACATGCGGCGACAATTCTCGCAGCGATTGTGAGGAAAGGTGGAGAGAGGCTTGGTAGCGATTCCTGGAGCCCATAGAACAATGCACATCATTGGTAGGGCTATCCACCACAATGTTCCCCATGTTATAAGCAGAACGAACCACAGGTAGATGGCTATATAAGTGATACCACGGATGCACCATTCCAGAATATTATCGTTCAGGTGATAGAAGGAATAGCGGCACTGCATGGCTGCGCCCATTACCACTGCAGGAATCATGGGTGTACAGATGAGCCAGAAGAAGGCGAAAAGGAGGTAGAGTCCGGCAAGTCCCCACATCCACCAAGGTTTGTTGCCACCAGCAAGGCTGAAGTCGGCACCGTAGATATAGTTCTCGTAGAATTCTCCTTGGATGAGGGTCGCCAGCGGATCGAAGTCGATGATGGGTTCGATAAATGGTACCCAGCGCATGGCAAAACCGTTATTGCCGTGGAAGACGGTCATCTCATGCGACTGATAGTTGAGGTCGCTGTCGTAGGTGATGACCGGATTAGCAAACCGACCTTCCTCTTTGAAGAAAACCTCGACAGTGTTGAACTTCAACACCAAGCCGTCTTTCGTGCGCACAGCAGTAGTGTAGGGGCGATAAAGGCTTGCAGCCTCCTGTAGTGACTTGCCGACATAGAGACGTTTGAATTTCTTTTCCGACATGTAGTAGTTGCCCTTGCCGTTGTATTCCCAGTTCCTGATTTCGTCGGGAAGTACAGCATGCAGACTGCCGTAGCCTACTTCCTTCGTGTCGCCATTAGCAAGGCGGATATTTACCTTCGGAGACTCTTTCTTATCCTTGCTGGCAGGCTTGATAGAGATGATGCTTATCGTGTCGACAAGGTCATTGCTTCTATACAGTTGCGGATATCCTAACTCGATGGTGCTAATGAAACCACGTTGCCCGTCAGCAGTCTCGACAAGCAGTTGGGCAGGGTGGTATGTGTCGGAATCACGGAATCCGAGAATAAGCAAACTGTCGCCCTTATGTACTGGTATCTTTATTTCGTCATTTGTTACTCCGTATGCCATCAGGTCCGTATTTTTCTCCAAATGGACATAGCCTAACTGGGTGGGTAGCGTGTTCCGTAATACAACTTGGTTATAGACGTGGATGCCAATGAAAAGGATGCTGAGCACAAGGCACAACAATGTTGAACGTTTGAAATTAATATTGTCCATATTCGTATTTAGGTTTTATGATGGTTATTCTTCAACGAAATCTACATACTCACCATCGGAGTCGTCGAAAATCTTCTTGTTCTCGCGCTCTTGATGGCGATTGTCTATGATAGTCTCTCCAGTAGCAGTCTGCGTGGTGCGAGGCTGGTCGCCTCCCTCAGCGTTCTGGAAACCCTGAGCACTCTGATTCTGAGTGCTCCACGTCTGCTGGCGCTGGCTGTACTGTTGGCGCTGTCTTCCTGTCTCCTCACGGTGTTGCTGGGCCTGACGTTCTGCTGCGCGTTGAGTGGCAATACGTATCTTTCGGTAAGTGCGGTAGAGATAGCTTCCCACCAACAACAGGATGAGAACAATCAGGAAGAATATAAAGGCAAAGAAGCCTAATAGGCCTTTTAACATAATAACGGATGGTTAGTTTAACATATAGGTATTTACTGCTGACAGGATGACATACCATGCAATGATGGCGGCCAGTCCGAAGATGCCCAGAAAGAGCATCGGTATGCAGGTCAGCAGGAAGATGTATTTGATCTCGTTGCCCTTCCAGCCCCATGTCTTGAACTTTAGGGCAAACATTGGTATTTCGCTAATCAGCAGGTAGCTGCTGATGAAGATGCCTGCAATGATACACCACTCGATACCCTCGAAATGGATGTCGTAGCCCTGCAAACCACCAATCAGCGCTCCCCAGAAGAGGGCGTTGGCAGGAGTGGGCAGTCCGATGAATCCCAAAGCCTGACGCTCATCGAGGTTGAACTTTGCCAAGCGTAATGCTGAGAAGGCGGCCATGATAAATGCCACGAACGGAAGTATAGAGTGTAGAGTGCAGAGTGTAGAGTTTGCTGCCGCACAGGACTCGTTTAGGTAGCTGAAGATGATGGCAGAGGGGGCAAAACCGAAGGTGATGTCGTCTGCCAATGAGTCGAGCTCCTTGCCAATAGGGGAGGAAACGTGCAACAGGCGCGCTACCATACCATCGAAGAAATCGAAAACGGCACCGATAATGATGAATAGTAATGCCATGCGGTAGTCGCCTTGGAATGCCCAATAGGTGGCTATGCAACCCGAAATCAGATTCAGGCAAGTGATAGTATTGGGAATGTGCTTCTTAATCATGGGGCTAATGGGGCTAATAGGTCTAATAAGGTATTATGCCAACTTGGCGATGACAGTCTGGTCGCCTGTGGTGGGCTGGTTCATCGTCACGCAAGCACGAGCGGTCAGTGGCAGATAGACATCAACGCGCGAACCCAGTTTGATGAAGCCCAGGTGTTCGTCAATGTAGCACTCCTCTCCTTCCTTGGCGTAGGTAACGATGCGGCGAGCTAAAGCACCGGCAATCTGGCGACACAGGATGGCTTGTCCGTCAGGTGTTGTAATCATGATATCCGCATGTTCATTCTCCTCACTGGCTTTGGGGAGCCAGGCCTTGTGGTAGTTGCCGTCAAAGTGCTTGACAAACTTCACCTTGCCGTCAACAGGGAACCAGTTGGCGTGAACGTTCAGTGGACTCATGAAAATACTAATCATGAGACGCTTGTCGTGAAAGTAGGTGTTTTCCTCTGCTTCCTCTACGACAACAATCTTTCCGTCGGCAGGAGCCACAACCAATTTGTCGGTGTCGCCATTATAATAGCGGATAGGACAGCGGTAGAAATTGAGGGCTATCAGCCATGCGGCACCAAAGACGATGACGAATATCCAGAAAGGAATAGTAGAGTCGAGGGCGTACCATAAGACGGTGCCAATAAGTGCTATTGTCAGCATGCTGAGCGTGAGCTCGTTGGTGCCTTCACGATGTATGCGGATATTCTTGAGTTTCTTAATTCTTTCTCCCATGAGGTAGTTAATAGCTTTTTTCAATATGCAAAGGTAATAAAAAAAGCGAAAAGAGAAAAGTGAATAGTGAAGAATTTTTGATTTACGCTTAATAATTATGAATTTTTTTGGTATTCTCGCCTTTTCGACGTATCTTTGCGCATAAATTCTTCAACCTAAAGGTCGAAGTGTGGCACGCAATATGGAAGATTTCATTCACTTACATGTACATACTTATTACTCTATACTCGATGGACAGTCGAGTATCAAACGCTTGGTAGATAAGGCTGTTGCCAACGGAATGCGAGGCATGGCCATTACCGACCACGGCGATATGTTTGGCATCAAGGAGTTTCACGACTATGTGGGCGGCATCAACAAAGGACGTAAGAAGGAAGGATTGGATCCCTTCATTCCCATCTTTGGCTGTGAGATGTATGTCTCTCGCCATGGCTCTAAGTCGCTGCGTCGTGGTAAGGAAGATCAGGGTGGTTACCACCTTATTGTATTGGCCAAGAACTATAAAGGTTACAAGAATCTTATCAAGTTGGTCAGCAATTCATGGGTGGACGGCTACTATATGCGCCCACGTACTGACCGTGAGGACTTGGAAAAATACCACGAAGGACTCATCGTCTGTTCAGCTTGTATTGCCGGTGAGGTGCCTGCCAAGATTTTGAAAGGCGACATTGCAGGAGCCCGCGAGGCCATAGAGTGGTATCATAACCTGTTTGGCGACGACTATTATCTGGAGTTGCAACGCCACGAGGTGAAAGATCCCACCATCCGTGCCAATCGTGAGACATTTCCCTTGCAGCAGAAGGCCAACAAGGTGCTCATTGAACTGGCGCGGGAGTATGGCATCAAACTCGTCTGTACCAACGATGCCCACTTTGTAGACCAGGAGAATGCCGAGGCCCACGACCATCTGTTGTGTTTGTCGACGGGTAAGGAACTCGATGATCCCACGCGTATGCTCTACTCCAAGCAGGAGTGGTTTAAGACCCGTGAGGAGATGAACGACATCTTCCAGGATGTCCCTGAGGCGCTGTCGAATACTCTTGAGATATTAGATAAGGTAGAGATATACAGCATCGACCACGACCCCATCATGCCGTTCTTCCCCATTCCTGAGGAGTTCGGTACGGAGGAGCAGTGGCGCCAGAAGTTTACGGAGGACGACCTGTTCCGTGAGTTTACCTCTGATGAGAATGGGGAAAATCCATTATCACAGGAGGACGGCGAGAAGAAAATCAAAAAGTTGGGTGGTTACGACAAGTTGTACCGCATCAAGTTCGAGGCCGACTACTTGGCCAAACTGGCGTATGAGGGTGCTGCCCGTCGCTACGGCACGCCATTGCCCAAGGAGGTCGACGATCGTGTGCGTTTCGAACTGCACATCATGAAGACGATGGGTTTCCCAGGCTACTTCCTCATTGTGCAGGACTTCATCAACTCTGCCCGCGATGAGTTGGGCGTGATGGTTGGTCCGGGACGTGGATCTGCTGCAGGCTCCGTAGTCGCTTACTGTCTGGGTATCACGAAGATAGACCCGTTGAAGTACGATCTGCTATTCGAGCGTTTCCTGAATCCTGATCGTATCTCACTGCCTGATATCGATACCGACTTCGATGATGACGGACGTGGTAAGGTGCTGAAGTGGGTGGAGGATAAGTATGGCCATGAGAACTGTGCACATATCATCACCTATGCCACGATGGCCACGAAGAACTCTATCAAAGATGTGGCCCGTGTGGAGAAGGTGCCGTTGGGTGTGGTCAACGCCCTGTGTAAGGCTATTCCCGACCGTCTGCCCGATGTGGATGGTAAGACACCGAAGATGAATTTGCCCAATGCCATCAAGGCGGTGCGTGAGTTGCAGGATGCTGAGGCTAGTCCTGACAGAGCTCTGGCTAATACCATCAAATATGCGAAGATGCTGGAAGGTACCGTGCGTGGCACGGGTATCCATGCCTGTGGATTCATCATCTGTCGCGACCCGATTTCTGACTGGGTACCTGTGTCTACTGCCGACGACCCTGACTTCAAGGATGTGAAGACCAACTGCACACAGTATGATGGTCACGTCATCGAGTCGACGGGCTTGATTAAGATGGACTTCCTCGGACTGAAGACGCTGTCGGAGATGAAGGAGGCCTGTGCAGTTATCAAACAGACACGCGGCATTGATGTCGATCTGGATACCATTCCTATCGACGACCCCAAGACCTTCGAGCTCTATCAGCAGGGACGTACCATTGGTACGTTCCAGTTTGAGTCGGCAGGTATGCAGAAGTATCTGCGTGAACTGAAACCTACCGTCTTTGAGGATCTTATCGCTATGAACGCCCTCTACCGACCAGGACCTATGGGTTACATCCCACAGTTTATTCGTCGTAAGCATGGTGAGGAGCCTATCACCTACGATATCCCCGTTATGGAGAAATACCTGAAGGATACCTACGGCATCACCGTCTATCAGGAGCAGGTGATGTTGCTCTCGCGTCTGCTGGCCGACTTCACCCGTGGCGAGAGCGATGCCCTGCGTAAGGCCATGGGTAAGAAAAAGAAGGATATCGTTGACGCCATGAAACCGAAGTTCATCGAGGGTGGTAAGAAGAACGGTCACGATCCGAAGGTGCTCGACAAGATATGGAGCGACTGGGAAGCTTTCGCCTCCTATGCTTTCAACAAGTCGCATGCTGCCTGCTACTCGTGGGTGGCCTACCAGACGGCATACCTCAAAGCCAACTATCCTGCTGAATTCATGGCGGCTATCATGAGTCGTCGTCGCGACCAAATAACGGAAATCACGAAGTTGATGGATGAGTGCAAGGCGATGGGTATTGCTACGCTGGGTCCGGATGTCAACGAGTCGTACCAGAAGTTCGGTGTGAACAAAAAGGGTGAGATACGTTTCGGACTGGCTGCCATCAAGGGTATGGGCGACAATGTGGCTCAGGCTATCATTGACGAACGTGAGAAGAATGGACCTTACAAAGATATCTTCGACTTCGTGCAGCGTGTTAATTTCGGTCAGGTCAACCGCAAGGCTTTTGAAGCATTGGCATTGAGTGGTGGCTTTGACAGCTTTGGCTATCGTCGTGAGGATTTCTTTGCAACGAATAACAAGGGTGAGGGCTTCATAGAAATCGTGATGCGTTACGGTCAACTCTATCAGACGGAGAAGCAGCAGGCACAGAATTCGCTGTTTGGTGCCTTCGATGAGTTGGAGATACAGACGCCCACGTTGCCGAAGAGTGAGGAGCGTTGGAGTGACATCGAACGTCTGAACAAGGAGCGTGAACTGGTAGGTATCTACCTGTCAGCACATCCGTTGGACGAGTATAAGATTGTGCTCGACAACTTGTGTAATACGCGTTGTGACGAATTGGCAGATGTTGGTAATCTGGCAGGTCGCGAAGATGTTACCATCGGTGGTATCGTTACAGCAGTGCGTACTGGTTTTACGAAGACGGGTAAACCTTTCGGCATCGTGACCCTCGAAGACTTTGTGGGCTCTGGCGAGTTGGCCTTGTTTGGTGAGACGTGGGGTGACAAATCGGGATTCTTCAGCGTGGGTGCCTCGGTCTATGTCACGGGCAAAGTGAAGCCTCGTTTCTCGTATAACCCTGACGGGCCGAAAGACCTTGGCATTACAGGTGTTGAGTTCCTGCAGACCATTAAGGAACGTGCCATTGACCGTATCACCATCTCGTTGACTTCCGACCTCTTGGACGACCAGGTGGTGACGGAATTGGGAGAGCTGATTGCTGCCCATCCTGGTAAGACGAAGCTCTTCTTCCAGTTGCACGACCTGACGGGTAAGAACCACGTGTTGCTGAAGAGTACCACCAAGATGATCGATGTGAAGAGTGAACTGATACAATATATTGAACAATCGCCAGCATTGGATTACAAAATAAATTAAAAATTAAAGATTATGGAAGTAACAGTAACAACTGAGAATTTCGAGAGCCTGAAGAATGGCGCACAGCCATTAGTAGTGGATTTCTGGGCAACATGGTGCGGCCCCTGCCGTATGATTGCTCCCGTTATTGCTGAACTGGCTGAGGCCTACGATGGCAAGGTAACAGTAGCTAAGTGCGACGTGGAGGAGTGCGAGGAACTGGCTGCAGAGTTTGGCATCCGTAACATTCCTACTATCCTCTTCTTCAAGGGTGGTCAGGTTGTCGACAAGCTGATTGGCGCACAGCCCAAGGCCAAGATTGAGGAGAAGATCCAAGCATTGCTGTAAACAGCTGCATGAGATATAAGGATCTTTTTGTCGACTTCGACGATACACTGTATGATACTCATGGCAATGCTGTCATTGCGCTGAAGGAGACCTTTGAGGCGTTCCATCTGGAACGTTACTTCAGTGACCCGCAAGTGTTCTATGATGCCTATTGGCTTGCAAATATTGACTTGTGGAGTCACTATTCGAAGGGTGACATCACGCGCGACTATCTTATCGTGGAACGATTCCGTCGTCCACTTAGTGTGGGCGACGGTATACCTGTCACCGAAGCATTCTGTTTGGAGATGAGCGACGTCTTCCTTGACTTCTGCTCCAGCAAGCCTGGGGTGGTGGAGGGTGCCCACGAGTTGATGGACTACCTGAAAGGGAAAGGCTATCGCATGCACATGACGAGTAATGGTTTCCATGAGGTGCAGTACAAGAAGTTGGCGGCTTGTGGACTAACGGACTATTTTGATACCATTATCCTTAGTGAGGATGCTGGCGTTAATAAACCCTCACCCTTGTATTTCGACTATGCCTTGAAGATGTCGGGTGCTGAACGGGAGACCACGCTGATGATTGGCGACAACCTACAGACGGATATCCAGGGGGCACTCAATGCAGGTATCGATGCACTGCTCTTCAATCGTTGGAATGTTAATCCAGAAGAAGCAAACAAGCGACCCACATTTGTCGTAGATCGCTTGCAGGATATTAAGAATCTGTTGTGACTTTGTGCCTTTGCGCAAAGGTTTTATATTCGTCGCAGAGTGACACGTAGTCGCTTACCTTGTTGTTAGCACGTTCAAAGCGCAGCAGATTGTTCAAGGCTGCATATTGCGGTGAGTCTTGATGTACCAGTTTCTCGTAGTCATGTTTGTTGTCGTTCCACTCCATTGTGTACCACGTCGTTTGGGGGTAGAAAATGCTGTAGGTCATCGCAAACAACGCCTTCTCCTTCAGACGGGGATTCTTGCTCATCGCAGCCTTTTCCAACATAAACAGCGCTTTGGCAGCAAAGTCTTTCTCGTTAGGTCTCTGTACATCATTGACACTCTTACCATCGTGCGTCAGGAACCAGCAGTCACCCGTGAAGTGTGCCTGTGCATAGCGTATAGCCAAGTCATAACAGAGCTGATATAAGGGCTCTCCACTGGCATCGTACATTTCTCCCTCCATGCGACGCACCTCCATGGCAAAGTCCAGCTTGGGATTACTCTTCAGGTGTATCTCGTCATGATTCCATTCCAAGTCAGATTTCAGCCACTGACGCTTTATCCAAGGTTCCACGGTATAACGGCGATTGGCAGCATAGACAGCGTAGCCTTTCTGGTTATAGTATGACAACGGCACTTTGTTGAGCCAAAAGATGGCATCCTCCCACCAGCATGCACGCAGATACTTGGTGCCTATGAGGTCGTTCAGACGATTCTCCTCTATCTTCAGTCTCGCTTTAGCTACTTTCTCCAATGGCGTTTGGGCAGGCCTATTGACATACTCCAGATACTGTGACAGGTCTTCCACCTTCATGGTATCGACCAATGTAAATGCGCATTCTGAATTGTTCATAGCGTAGAGTGCTGCCGACATAAAGGGTTGGTTGGCCTTGGCATATTTCTCGCCCACCACGCAGTTGAGGAGGCGTGCGCGGGTTCTGTTATAATAATAGCCAGCTAGGTGCTCATTCAGCCAACTGAGCTCGCCAGCCAGCCAGTTGTCGAAGTTGCTGTTGATGGGTTCAACGTCAGCCTTGACATACATATAGATGATGCGTGCTACGTCCTTCATGCGTTCGGTACCTTCCAACGTAGCGCCAACCTTTGCATCAGCCAGTGCTTGTTTGCGGTCGCCAAAGAAATACTCCAGCCAAGCCTGAGCTGACTTCCACAGGGCAGGAACCTCTGTCTTGCCTTCTTTCACGACATTGCCGGCAAAGCGTATCATCTCCTGTGCCTCACTACGCTGGATGTCACGAACGAACAACTTGCCAGGTACGCCATCATGATGCTCTGCATCGTAAGCCTCCTGACTATTGTTGACGAAATCCTCCAACAAGAAAGGTAAAACGGGTGAGTTGGCATCGTGCAGGTATTCCTGACGGATGGCGGCAAAGGAACGCTGCTTGTAGTATTGTGTCATCAAACTGTTCCAGTCACCCTGTTCAGCAAAGAGTCGTGCGGCCTCGGTGGGGCGTCCTGTCTTCAGCAGGGCACCAGCATAGATGTTCTGCATCATCTCCTTATATACCGTCTCGATGTACTGGCTGGCAGTCTGCTCCCAGAAGGTGACGTTGGTGCTATGGTTCCCCAACAGCATGTTACAACGCATGTAGAGTAGGGCATGCTGACTGCGCAGTCGGGTCTTCAGTTTGCTGGAGGCATAGGTGCGCACGCTCTGCAATGTCTGGCGACGCTGTTGCAGCTGTGCCTTGGTGGGGTAGTCCCATTGTTCGTTCCTTACCTCATCGGAACACTGCAGGTATTTCTGCAGGTTCTTGACATAGCTGACCATCAGCGCATCGCCCTTGCCTTGTGCAAAGTTGATGACCTCGTCGGCATCAAACCAGTAATACTCCTTGTCCGAACCCAAGTAGGCTTTCCAGTTGTCCTGGGTGATGCTATTGACGCGGTCACTGAACTCCTGTTTGTCACAGACGCAGAACAGATAGTAGTTGTCTGTGCCAGGATATGCACAGGGGAAAGCACGGCCAACCAGTGCAGTAAGCAGGCTAATGATGATAAATCGTTTCATATGTTTCTGGTGTATATCGTTTTATATTCTCTTTGTCTAAATGATAAGTCAGGATGGTGCGACGCAGTTCAGGACGCTTCTCTTCCACAGCATCTTTCACCTTCAGTATCTCGTCGGCTTCTACCCAGTGGTCCACGTGAACACCATAGATGGTGCGCTGCCAGAGGAAGACGGGATAGGCAGCAGCCAGGGGTAATGCATAGTCATCCAACTTGCTGATATAGGGCATCACGTCACGGATGTCGAGGATGGGGTTGCGCTCAGCATATTTCTGAGGATTGCCAGTATTGTAAAGCATTAGCACACCATAGTCAGCAGGCGGTACCTCCATCGACAATTGATGCAGACGGATGGTGGTAGACAGCCGCATGTCGTGTTGGTCGGCTATTTTGCGCACATCCTCCAAGAACTGATAGTAGGTTTTCATGCTCCGACCCGTATAGTCACAGTCTATCTGTATCTCTTTGACATTCTGCACATCGTTGGTCTCGTTCATCTGAATGATACGCTCCACAATCTTCTTTGCCAACCCTTTATGTTCGCTGTGCATGCAGTCCTCGGTGATATATACGGTGGGCACAATACTAAGCGAAGGGTCAACAGGCTCTGCAAAACTGATGGTGGCATTGGGCATGGGTTCGTCATTACGCATGACCACATCGAAGTAGCGACAGTAGACTTTCTGAATATCATATTGTTTTAGGAAATTGCGCTCCACACTATCCAGGTGCCACTCAGTTCGCCAATAATAGACGCTATTCTGCTGTGGCATTGGCGACTGTTGTTGACAACCGGTCAGCATCAGTACTGCTATCAGAAGAGAAAACAGAAAGCGTGTCATCTTTAAGTAATATATGATAGTACAATGATAGTATTTGTAAATTTCTATTGATTTTTAAATGCTTTCAGTATGCAAAAGTACAAAAATATTTGTAACTTTGCAAAATAAATGAGAAATATATGCAGACAAGTATAGACCAGACACATTGGTACGACCGTATATGGGCGGCATTGATATTTTTTACGCGACTGCCTTTCTGGCGACTGCACCAGCCTCCACAGGAGTGTTATAAGACGGTAGTGGAGCATTGGCCACTTGCTGGTTGGCTGACGGGAGGACTGATGGCAGCCACGCTCTATGTGGGTAGCATGTATCTGCCGTATATCATAGCGGTATTGTTGGCTATTGTTGTCAGACTGTTAGTGACAGGTGCCCTGCATGAAGACGGACTGGCCGATTTCCTCGATGGTTTTGGTGGTGGCGGACACGATCGAGAGCGCATCCTTGCCATCATGAAGGACTCGCACATCGGCACCTATGGTGTTCTGGGTCTTATCCTCTATGAACTGCTGTTGGCAGCCTGTCTCTTTTCCCTGCCACCTACGTTGGCAGCCTTGACCATCCTTGCTGCTGACCCGTATGCGAAGATGGTGACTGCCCAACTCATCATGATGATGCCATACGCTCGTAGGGAAGAGGAGGCGAAGAATAAGACCATCTATCGCAAGATGCAGTGGCCTGCCAGCATCAGTCTGGCTGTTCAGGGTTTGTTGCCGATGGGCTTGTATCTGTGGTACACGGGTCTGGCTTGGGAACTCGTTATCTTCCTGCCCTGTCTGGCGATGTATTTCCTCTATCTGTTGATATGGAATCGTCTGCGTGGCTATACGGGCGACTGCTGTGGTGCCGTCTGTCTGCTCGTTGAACTCGCTGTTTATTTAGTTGTTTGTGCACTATGAAGAAGATAATCCTTATTACTGGTGGTCAGCGCTCTGGCAAGAGCGAGAAAGCTGAGGCCTTGGCGCTGAGTCTGAGCACGAATCCTGTCTATCTGGCTACTGCCCATGTGTGGGACGATGAGTTTCGTGAACGCGTTCGTCGCCATCAGGAGCGTCGTGGACCTGAGTGGACGAACATCGAGGAAGAGCTATGCCTGAGCCGTCACGACCTGACGGGTAGGGTAGTGGTCATTGACTGCGTGACGCTATGGCTGACGAATCTTCTTTATAATGCAGAGTGTAGAACGGAGAATGGAGAGTTTGCTACCGCATCCGAAGGTAGCGCAGACTTTGCAGCGGTAGCAAACTCTCCACTCTCCACTCTCCACTCTATTCTTGAATTGGCCAAGCGTGAGTTTGATGCCTTCACCCAGCATGATGCCACTTATATCTTTGTGACCAACGAGATAGGCTTAGGTGGTGTCAGTGACAATGCTCTCCAGCGCAAGTTCACGGACCTGCAAGGTTGGATGAACCAGTATATTGCACAGAAAGCAGACGAAGTGATACTGATGGTAAGTGGAATAGAAATGAAAATCAAATGAAAGCATTCGATATACAACCTGTTAATACATCTCTGAAAACAGCCATTCAGGAAAAAATAGATAACCTGAACAAGCCCAAGGGCTCGTTGGGGCGTTTGGAGGAGTTAGCCATGCAGGTATGCCTGATTCAGCAGACGCTGGAACCATCGCTGGCGCATCCCTGCCACCTGCTTTTGGGTGGCGATCATGGTATTGAGCGTGAGGGCGTCAGCGTATCGCCTCGTGAGGTCACTTGGCAACAGATGATAAACTTCACCCGTGGTGGTGGAGGGGTTAATATGTTCTGCCGACAGCATGGTTTCAAACTTCGTGTGGTGGATGTTGGCGTGGATTACGATTTCTATAGTTTAGAGTGTAGAACGGAGAATGTAGAGTTTGCTACCGCCACCGAAGGAAGCGCAGACACTAAGGCGGTAGCAAACTCTACACTCTACACTCAACACTCTACATTATTCCTTGACCGCAAGATAGCCTATGGCACCAAGAACTTCCTCTATGAACCAGCGATGAGCGAAGAAGAATTTGATAAAGCCATCCAGGTTGGCGTTGATTTAGTCGATGACTGTGTCGCTGAGGGCTGTCGTGTACTCAGCATTGGCGAGATGGGCATTGCTAACACATCGCCCAGCAGCATCTGGATGCACCTCTTTGGCAACATCCCTTTGGATGAGTGTATTGGTGCAGGCGCTGGTCTCAACAACGATGGCATTCGTCATAAATACGAGATTTTGTCTCAGGCAGTTGCCCGCTATCAGTCTATCCTCTCACCTCTCACCTCTCACCTCTCACCCTTGAGAATCTTCGGTGGCTTCGAGATGGTAGCTGCCATTGGTGCTATGCTTCGTGCTGCCGAGCAACACCTGATCATATTAGTTGATGGTTTCATCATGACGGCTTGCGCCATTGCTGCCATTCGCCTCTATCCTGCCGTCCAGAATTACATGATCTTCACCCATTGTGGTGATGAGAGTGGTCACAAGCGCATGCTCGACATTGTGAACGCCAAGCCCCTGTTGCATCTTGGCCTGCGCCTTGGCGAGGGTACTGGTGCCCTCTGTGCTTTTCCCATCGTCGACTCTGCCGTCCGCATGATGAACGAAATGAACAACTTCGACAATGCGAAGATTACGAAATACTTCTAAAAATCGAGCTGAATTAGCATTTGAACCGTTGCCAAACATTTATGATAGATGGCGATACAGGTAACATATAGACGGACAAGTCGGTTGTCAATGCGCATCGTAAAGAACGGCGATGTACATGTGTCGGCACCCATTGGGATGCCACGTGAGAAGGTGATGGCGTTCATTGAGGAGCATAAAGACTGGATTAACGAAGCGAGAAAGAAGACGTATGAGCGTCACAAACAGCGGGCTGCGTTTTTTAATAAACTGCCATTAGCCACTCGCGCCCAAGCCGACGAAGCATTGAAACGATTGAAGACACTGGTGGAGCCGATGATGGAACGGCACGCTAAGGAAATGGGAGTTAAACCAAGCATTGTCTATTACAAACCCACCATCTCGCGCTGGGGACAGTGTCACTTCCGTGACCGCAGCATCTGCATCTCTGCTTACGTCCTGCTGTTGCCGGAATGGTGTGTCGAGCACGTCGTGGTTCACGAGCTATGCCATCTTTTGGAGCCAAGCCACAACGCCCGCTTCCATGCCCTCATGGACAAGTATTTTCCCCGCTGGCGTGAGGCTCGCAAGGAAACACGCAGAATTTGCAGACTGGAAGAGGATGAAGACAATGACCAATACTGAGCTGCTATTCGAAATAGGATACTCTAAAAAAATGCTACACAATTATTTGGTTTGTTCTGAAAAAAATGCTATCTTTGCGATGTACACAAGAACAAATGATGAAGACTCAAGGGGAGGACGCTGTGATGAGGAGGTTATTTGTCATAGGATTATTGGCGGTGCTGGCCATGATGGGTGTCAGTGCACAGACGATTACGCAGGTGAGTGGTACGGTGCTTGACCGTACTACAGGAAAGGTGTTGGTGGGTGCCAGCGTGACGGGTGGGGGACATACCGTGGTGACGAATGGTGATGGCTACTTCGTGTTGAAAGCGGAATCAGAGCTGAAGACGATTACGGTGTCGAATGTGGGATTTCGTGCCCTGCGTGTGCGACTGGATCAGTTGCAGAGTGGGGACTTGCACATCAGTCTGAGTCCGGCAACCATCCAATTGCAAGAGGTGCTGGTCATGAACGCTAATGCCCGCGAACTGGTAATGGCAGCCATCAGCAAGATTCCTAAGAACTATAGCCAGCATCCTGAACTGTTTCATTGCTTCTATCGGGAAACAGCTCAGAAGCGCCAGAACTATATCATGATAGCTGAGGGAGTGGTGGACATGTATAAGTCGTCCTACGCCTATTGGGATAATGCCGACGACCGTGTGGCTATCCGTAAGGGACGTCGCTTGCTGAGTCCTCGCAAGGGCGATACGCTGAGTGTCAAGGTGACGGGCGGTCCTGTGTTGCCCATTCAGTTGGATATTGTCAAACAGCGTGATTTCCTGTTGAATGAAGAGGAACTGGACTGCTATCAGATGCAGATGGAGGTGCCGACCACCATTGGTGACCGTCACCAATATGTTGTGAGTATCCGTCCGCGTCGCACCATGCCTTACGCACTCTATTATGGAAAGCTGTATATCGATCAGGAGACGCTGGCCTTTACTCGTGCAGAGCTGGAACTGGACATGAAAGACCGTAACAAGGCTACGCAGATGATGCTGGTCAAGAAACCTCTGGGTGTGCGCTTCCGTCCTAAGGAGTTGTCGCTGTTGGTGGATTTTCGTCAGGACAATGATGTCACGCGCATCAGTTATATTCGTACCCTGTTCCGCTTTAATTGTGACTGGCGTCGCCGACTCTTTGCCACGTCCTTTACGGCCTGCTGCGAAATGGTTGTTACAGGTCAGGATATCGCTTCAGCGCATCCCATCCGTGGTCGAGAGTCGTTTGATCAGCGCGATGCTTTCTTTGATAAGGTAGATTACTTCCTTGACCCTGTATTCTGGCAAGATTATAACATCATTGAACCCACCGAGTCGCTCAATCGTGCTATTGCACGTATCATGAAACGCCTGTGATGGCTAATAGCCAACAGCTAACGATTACTACCATCAATACTTCTGCCGTTCTGTTTATCTGGACGGCTTTTTTCATGTCGTCAGTGTTTAGTGGGCGTTCGTTGGTGCCGATGAAGGATTTATCGAAGAGTTGACCGAAGTAATAATGGGGACCGCCAAATCGACAGTTGAGGATGCCTGCCAATGCTGCCTCTGGATAACCGCTGTTGGGCGAGGCGTGATTGCGTCCGTTCTGACGGACGAAATGAAGGTGTTGGGTGATGGTTGATAGGTGATGGCTAACACCTGACACCCAACACCAATCACCTAAAACCATTAGCAGGGCAGTAAGACGGGCAGGGATGTAGTTGGCGATGTCGTCGATATGGGCTGCCCAACAGCCGAAGTCACGGTAGCGGTCGGTCTTGTAGCCAATCATGGAATCGAGGGTGTTGACCATCTTATAGGCCAACATACCTGGAACACCAAGGATGGCAAACCAGAAGAGTGGGGCAATGACGCCATCGGAGAGATTCTCGGCTAACGTCTCTAATGCAGCTGTGCGTACCTCTTGGGCAGAGAGCTCGGAGGTGTCGCGACCCACGATGCGGGCCACCTGTTTGCGGCCTTCGTCGAGTGAGCGGTCAAGGGCAAGGAATACCTGTCGTACCTCACGGATGAGTGTGGTGCCAGCGAGGCAGAAGAAGATGACGACTGCGTCGAAGAGGTGAGTGGCGAGAGGTGAGAGGTGAGAGGATAGTATAGTGCGCAGGAACCACACGGCAACAAATATACCTATTATATAGATGATAGCCATGAGGGCACCCTTCACTTTGCGATAGCGGCCATTGTTGAGGTGGTGCTCGCCAAAGGCTATCATCTTGCCAAAACCTACAACGGGATGGGGCAACCATGCAGGGTCGCCAATGAGCAGGTCGAGGAACCAGCCTATTAGAAGTGAACAGTGAATAGTGAAAAGTGAAAAGTCTGCTTCCGCCATACCTCTATTTTTTGTTGCTGTTTACGAATTCTTGAATGGCTGCTACGAGGGCATCGTTCTCTGCTGGTGTCTGGGCTGCGATGCGGAAGTGGCGTGGGGTGAGTCCTTTGAAGTTGGAGGCATCGCGAATGAGGAGGTGGTGCTGGCGCGCCAAGTAGTCCTTCAGTTCTGCGGCACTACCATTTTCACGCTGACAGAGGATGAAGTTAGTCTGTGTCTCCTGCGTGATGATGCCGTCTATTTGTTGTAACTCGTCACGCAGTCGCTGTGCCTCGTTCAGGTCGGGCGTACAGCGCAACTCGTCATTGCGCAGCAGGAACTTGCCAGCCTCTACAGCTAGTGCCGACACACTCCATGGACGCAGGAAATGGCGCAGATGTGCCGTCAGCGAGGCATGTGCCGTGATGTAGCCCAGTCGCAAACCAGGTATCCCGTAGGTCTTGGTGAATGAATGAATCTGGATGAGGTTTGGCAGGCGTGCTGCCCAACGCGGATTCATGACGAAATGGTTGGTATAGTACTCGTATGACTGGTCAACCACCACGAGGTCGTACTTTGCCACCATACGGTCTATCACCGACTGGTCGTAGACGTCGCCTGTGGGGTTGTTGGGGTTGCACAGCCACAGCATGGTGTGCTCCTCGTCCGTGCGTGGAAAGAGCTGACAGGCATCTTCATACTCGCTGAAAGTGGGACGGGGAATGTCGGCATGCAAGGGGAAGGCCTGGGCGATGAGGTAGATGGCCTCTGTAGCTCCGTTGGTGACGATGACCTGTTCTGGATTCAAATCATGCTGTTCGGCAATCATCTGCTCCAACGACCACGCCTCAGGTTCCGGATAGTGGCTGGCAAACTCCGGGTGAGCCGCCAGATAGCCCATCAGCGCCTGATGGCTTCTGCCTGCACAGATGTTCGACGAGAAGTCAGAGACAATGTGCGGATATTGGTATGCGTCGTCGCCGTGTCCTTTAATCATGGTCTGAGATGATTTGATAGAGTTTATCCATGTCGACATGCTGCCGCACATGCGCTGCCAGCTTGTCGTACTGCTCATTCTTGAAATCCTCTGGGGGACAGGCCCCATGTAATCCGCTACGCTTCTCACACAGGGGACAGTCCCCGTGATTCACATGCTTGCTGAGCAGGTGTTCAATGACGGGAGCATTGTCGAGGAAGCCGTGGATGTAGGTGCCGATGCAGTGGTCGGTCTGCAGGATGGCCTGGTCGGTATCGCTGACCCCTTGATGAATCTCGTAGCCTTGACACTCTTGACCATCGAATTGGAACGTCACCTGACGCGTGGTCTTGTCGGCCGTCATCGTGGTATGGATGGGTAATAGGCCCAGGCCAGGCAGACTACTGATGCTTCCCTCGATGCCTTCGGGGTCGTTGACAGTCTGTCCTAACATCTGGTAACCACCACAGATGCCTATGACCAACTTGCCATTACGATGGGCATGCTGGATGGCTTGTGAACAACCATTGCGACGCAGTTCCAGCAGGTCGTCGAGCGTTGACTTCGTACCAGGCAGGATGATGATGTCTGCCTGTTCGATGTCCTTGGTGTTGTTGGTATAGAAGAGGTTGACGCGAGGGTCACGCTCCAAGGTGTTGAAATCGGTATAGTTGCTGATATGTCGTAAAAGGACGACCGCCACGTTCACCTTGTCATTAGCCAATTGCTTGCGCTTCTGTTCCAGTGCCACGCTGTCCTCTTCGTCGATGTAGATGTCTTTATAATAAGGTATGACGCCAAGTACGGGGATGCCACAAATGTCCTCGAGCATCCTTCGACCCTCGTCGAAGAGTCGCATGTCGCCACGGAACTTGTTGATAATGATGCCCTTGATGAGGCTCCTATCCTCTGGCGACTGTAACATGATGCTGCCATAGACACTGGCAAAGACACCACCGCGATCGATGTCGCCCACCAGTATGACATCTGCCTTCGCATGTTGTGCCATCGACATGTTGACCAAGTCGCGGTCCTTCAGGTTAATCTCCGCAATGCTGCCTGCACCCTCCATCACAATAGGGTTATAGCGAGCGGCCAAGCGGTCGAAGGCGGTATGGACCTCGGAGGGGAAATCAAAAGTGCACAGCGGAACCGACCCTATTGTGTCCTTTTGGGGCCGCCAAAAATCGTAGGCATCCTTGTTGCCGATGGGTTTACCGTGAAGCACTACCTGCGAGGTATGGTCGGAGTTAGGCTTGAGCAGTATGGGGTTCATGTCCGAATGACAGGGAATGCCTGCGGCCTCAGCCTGTACAGCCTGTGCACGACCAATCTCCAGTCCGTCGGGGGTGACGTACGAGTTCAAGGCCATGTTCTGCGCCTTGAAGGGTGCAGGGGTGTAGCCGTCCTGCTTGAAGATACGGCAGAAGGCGGCAGCAACGATGCTCTTACCGACATCGCTGCCCGTTCCGGCAAACATGATAGGATGTAGACGACGTTTCATATCTGATAGAGATGGGTATAGCTTGCTAATATATTTTTATATCTGAATACGGGTGTTTCAACGGGTTCTCCTTTGGCATTGTAGACTTGTGTGACTGATTCAGGTTTCTCGCCAAGAAATTGCGTATAGTGAAACTCATGGCCACGATACTCTCTGCCCTCCAGTTTGAATCGCCTGTAGCCGAGAGATAGCTTACGGTCTGCCTTGCAAGCGGTGATAGAGTAGGGCAGCACGCCACACATGGGATAGGCGCCCTCATCTGTTACGATCTGTTGGCAGAGATACATCATCCCACCACACTCAGCGACAATCTTCCCACCCTGCTCGGCAAAGTCCTTGATAGATTCCCTGCAGGCTTTGTTGGCCACCAATGCGTCAAGGTGTTTTTCTGGATAGCCACCAGGCAGATATAGCATGTCGATGTCCTCAAAGGATGGTACGTCACATTCTGGATCAAAATACACGACCTTGCCTAATCGGTCAATGTTTTCCTGATACAGAAACGAGAATGACTCCTTGTTGCGTGCTATTAAAGTTGTAGTAGTTCCTGCCATCTGACGTGTTCCTCCAATAGTTTAATCAGTTGAGACTGTTCGGCTTGTTCAGAAAAGTCCAGTCCTAAATAGCGTGAAGCTTGTTCGAGCGACGTGTTCTTGGGCAAGTAGCCAAAACAGGTAATATGCAAATCATCGCAAACCTCTCTCAACAGCTGATAGTGGCGTTGTGAGCCCACCTTGTTAAAAATGACTCCCACGATGCGAACATCTTTACGGAAATGGATGAACCCCTGTAATAATGGGGCTATAGAATAGGCTGCAGACTTGGCGTCAACCACCAATACCACAGGAATTTTAAGTGTTGCTGCAATCTCAGCTGAGGAGCCTTTGTCACGATCATAGCCGTCATAGAGCCCCATCATTCCTTCTACAATACATATGTCGGCCTGCTCCCCATATCGGACAAACAGCTCATTGACATGCGCTGGCGTAGCCATGAAGGTGTCGAGGTTAATGCTGGGACGTCCGCATACCGCCTCGTGGAATTTGGTATCGATATAGTCTGGTCCGCACTTAAACGGTTGCACCTTGTAGCCTTTCTCTGTGAACAGTGCCATCAGACCCCTGGCAATCGTTGTCTTGCCAGAGCCGCTGGTGGGTGCTGCGATGAGAAAAGCGCTTTTCATGGGGACAAAGATACACATTTTTCGTTTTTTTTGTATGTCAATAGCGTTTTTTTTGTTTTTTTCTCTTCACTTTTCACTTTATTTTGTATCTTTGCCCACGAATTAAGGCAATCTGGTGGCTGATGCCGCTATGATGAAAGGGAATCCGGTGGAAGTCCGGAACTGTACCTGCAGCTGTAATCCTCGTTAAGAGGTTTGCCTGTATAACGCCACTGAGCAATCGGGAAGGTAAGGCAGACTGAGGAAAGTCAGAAGACCTGCTTTTGAAAATACAATTTATCACCGTACAGGGATATGCGGTTGGAGAAAAAGGAATAGTTAATGGACCTAAAACAGAAATTGGCTTTTGGCCTTTGGCTGTTTACTGTTGGTGCAAGTGCACAGAGCGAAATCTGGCGTACCGATAGTTTGCAGGAAGTAGTTGTGACAGGTACTGGCACCCAGCACCTGCTGAAAGATGCGCCCGTGCAGACTGAGGTCATTTCGCGCAAGATGCTCGACAGCTATGGCGGCAAGAGTCTAGAGGATATCCTGTCAGGACTGACGGCATCGTTTGCCTTCAGCGAGGGCGACATGGGCAGTCAGATGCAGTTGGGCGGTTTGGGTAACTCGTACATCCTTATATTAATAGACGGCAAGCGCATTCACGGCGATGTGGGTGGTGAGAACGACCTGGGACTCATTGATCCGCAGAACATCGAAAAGATAGAAATCGTCAAGGGTGCTCAGAGTGCCCTTTATGGCAGTGATGCGATGGCTGGTGTTATCAATATCATTACCAAGAAACATACTGAGAAGGGCGTCTATGCAGACAATAGCACACGCTATGGAACACATAATGACCTACGCCAGCACAATACGTTGGCGTTGAACTATGGTAAGTGGAGCAGTCAGACAAATTTCCAACTGCAGCGTAACGACGGTTGGCAGAATACGGCCGAGGAATATGCAGAAGCCATGGTGCTAACAGATAGCAAGAACATGACGGTCAATAAGTTCCGCAATTGGCAGATTGCCGAGCACCTGACATTCCTGCCAACGAAAAACATTGAATTGTATGCCGACGGCACCTACTATAAAAAGGATATTATGCGACCACGCGATGGCAAGCATGCCAGTTGCGATGTCTATACCTACGACCTGCACTATAACAACGCTTCGGCCTCTGTGGGCGGAAAATGGAAGTTGGGAGGCAAAGGCTCGCTGCAAGACTACGTCACACTCGACGTAGACTGGAACATGCATGCCTACTACTATAAATACACAGCCAGACACTATGACTACGTATTCTTGGAGGGTGAGGAGTTTGGTGACCAGAACGGTGAGTGGTTCTCTGTGCCCATGTATCCTGGTCAGCAGAAGTTACAGAGCAATCAGCAACGTGTGATGGGTCAGCTGAAAGGCATCTTCCATCTGCCCTACAACAACACCATCAATGCGGGAGCAGAATACCGCTATGACCACCTGAAAGCGCCAGAGCGCACGGAAAAGGGAACAGCCAGCGATTGGACGACAGCGGTGTATGTGCAAGACGAGTTCAACAAACTGTCGTGGCTGAACATCACAGCAGGATTGCGACTGGTTGACAACCAGAACTTTGGCTTCAGGCTGACACCCAAGGTTAGCGCGATGGCCTCATGGGGCGGCTGGCGTTTCAGACTGGGATGGAGTCAGGGTTTCAAGACCCCTACTGTCAAGGAGCTCTATTACCGCTATCTGCACGTCATGGGCAGTAGCACGTTCTTCAATTTGGGCAACACCAAGCTAGATCCACAGACCAGCAACTACTGGTCGGCAAATGTGGAGTATCGTGGCGACAAACTGACAGCATCGGTAACGGGTTATATCAATAAGCTCGACAACATGATAGCATTGGTGAATGTACCCGTTGGTGAGATTCCTGCTGGTATTACAACGGCATACATGGGTGACGGAAGTAATAATGTACAGGCACGTATGTATAAGAACATGGACGACGCACGTACCTGTGGTGTGGACGTGACGCTGGGATATAAATTCACCAAGGAACTGTCGATGACAGCAGCATACAGCTATCTCGACACGGAAGCGAACCTTTATGATGCTGGTACAGACCAAATGAAGACGGTAGTGATTGACGGAATGGCGCACCACAAATGGAACGCCTCCGTGATGTACAACCATGCGTTCAGCAACATCTATAAGTTGGGCGTAAACCTGTCGACACGAGGCAGCAGTAAACGCTACTATGAGAACAATGGTGACGGACGAGCCTATCAGCTATGGCGCATCAACACTACGCACGACTTTCAGGTTTCAAGTTTCAAGATTGCCAGTTTCAGGCTGGAGGCGGGCATTGACAACATATTCAACTACGTGGACCGCACCATGCGTCCCTACCATCTAGGCAACAACACGTCAGGAACAACGGTTTATGGCAAGGTTGTCGTCAAGTTGAATTACGGCAAAAGTGTTAAACAACATATTTTATCAACAAAACAAAAAAATTACTATGAAGAAGATTAAAACATTCATGTTGGCTTTCGTGGCAATGGCTATGACAGCTCCGATGTTCACTGCTTGCGGTGACGACGACACAAAGGTGGAAACCGTCGAGAAGGTTATTGAAAACCTTGTCTCTGAGTATTCTGCCAACGATAAGCTGGTTGCTGATCAGAAGGCACAGTCGGGCAAGGACGAGGCCGTACTGCTCGTGGCCTTCGGTTCTACTTGGAACAATGCCTTCCTTGCCTTCGACAAGACCATTGAGGCTTACGAGACTGCATTCCCCAAAGCTGACGTTTATTTTTGCTTCTCCAGCGACATCTGCATCAACCGTGCTGCCATTGGTGAAAACGTGGATGACAACGGTAACATCGTAAAGCGCACCTACTACGAACCCCGCTATCTGCTGCACGCTATAGGTGCTGCTAAGTATAGCACTATTCGTGTACAGTCGTTGCAGGTTATCCCTGGTGAGGAGTTTGCTGCTGTCATGGCTGCAGTCAAGAAGTTCATGAATAACGGCTATATCGCCTCTGCCCACTTAGACGATGACTATCTGAAGAACGTTAAACTTTACTTTGGTATGCCCCTGCTGACCGATGCAGAGAACGATGTTCCCAATGTAGCAAATGCTCTCCACACTCTTTATGGTTCAGAGACTGGTGTTGTTGCCTTCATGGGTCACGGCAACCCCGACGACTACGACACGTTCAAGGCTAACGACCGTTACGAATTGCTGCAGAAAGAGTTACAGAAACTCAGCCCCAACAAGTACTTCGTTGGCACAGTAGATGCTCCAGGCCACTATAAGCAGAACGTTCTGGCTGACATCAAGGATGCCGGTATTACTAGTGGCACCGTCAATCTCCACGCACTGATGTCTATTGCTGGTGACCATGCTCACAACGATATGGCAGGTGAAGGCGATGAGTACTGGGACGGAGAGGATCCTGAGAGTGAGGATAACAGCTGGTACGAGTACTTCCGTCACAATGGTTTTACTCCTAATGTTCCACTTTCTGGTAAGCACCCCCAGGGACTGCTGGAACTGAAGAGTGTCCGTGACATCTGGATTCAGCATACTAAGGATGCTGAGCTCTTCGAGGATGCTTACCACTCAATGTACCCTGAGGAATAATACATGACTATCAGACAATTATTATTGATAGCAGCGCTCTCATGCGGGAGCGCTGCTTTCTCCCAAATCCACAAGATGGAACGTGGCGACTCGTCAATGACAAGTCGCACCTATAATCTGAACCCTGTGGTGGTGACGGGTTCTGGTCATCACCAACGACTGAAAAGCACAGCGACCCCAGTAAGGGTCCTCTCCAGTCAGGAGATTCGCGAACAGGGTATCAGTACTTTTGACGGTGCCTTGACCCGTATGATGCCTCAGACCTCTATGGCACCCAGTAGTATGGGTACCTTTTTGCGCATGAACGGTCTGGGCAATAAATACATCCTTATTCTGATTAATGGTCAGAAACTCTCAGGTGACATCTCTAACAATGTTGACCTGAACCGTATCAATATGAGCCGTGTGAAACGTATCGAGGTGCTCGACGGAGCAGCTTCGTCGCTCTATGGCTCAGACGCTATTGCGGGTGTCATTAATATCATTACCGATCAGCCCACACGAGACTTTGTCAATATGACCAGTGATACGCGTGTTTCGGGACACGGCGTATTGACCGAGTCTGTCAGTCTGGACATCTATAAGAACGGTTTTGGTTCGTACACATCGTTTATGCACGACAGAGCCGATAGCTATCGCAACAATGACTTGGAATACCAGAAAAACTCTGATACGGAGACGCAATCATCGATTGCTCCCCTGTTTACGGGCTATCGTTCGACCATCATCGGTCAGAAATTTACCTATGCCCCCAATCAGCATCTGGCGCTGAATGCAGGCATGGACTATTCATATAAGATAACAGACCGCCCTGAAACACGTACTGACATCGCTGGAGGTACCGACTATGAGATGCGCTACAAGGGATTCCGTTGGAATGTGGGCGGCATTTATAAGTTTACTGCTAAGAATTCGCTACAAGCTGATTTTGTTGTGGACCGTTTTCGCTATGGTAAGGAGTATGATGTGGAGACGAAGACGAATGCCGTTGGCGACTATGTGCAGTCAAAGAAACAACGCATGATGGAAGGACAACTGAAAGCGATACTGGGTTTGACAAAGAACTCGACGACTATCTTCGGTGCTAATTGGCGTCAGGAAAATCTTTCAGCAACCAGTGGTAATATCGACCAGCATGTCTATTCGCTGGCCGCCTATGCTCAGCACGAGATGAAGTTTATGAAGAACTTTACTGCGACACTGGGGGTGCGACTGACCCATCACGAAACCTTCAATCAGCACCTAACGCCTAAAGCTACGTTGATGTATGCGCCAGGAAATTTCCGATTCCGCGCTACCTACTCTGCAGGTTTCCGCGCTCCAGGTCTTGACGAGCTCTACTATCACTATTTTTCCGTGAATCGTGGTAAGGCACAGATCAGTTTTGGTAATAAGGACCTGAAGCCTGAAAAGAGCAACTACTTCTCGCTGAATGCCGAATATCGCACACAGCAAGTTGCTGTCAGTATTACGGGTTATCTGAATCGTATCAATGATATGGTGGTCAAACAGAATGTTGACGTAGACGATGCCACGAGAAAGATGCTACTGGCAGAGTTTCCTGAGATGACACAGGAACAGGCTGACAAGATGGTGAGCTATGCTCTCTATCAGAACAGCGACAAAGGAGATGTTAAAGGTCTGCAGGTGAATGTCTCTGCCAATATCTTCGAGGGTTTCAACCTCTCTGCCAACTACGTCTATACCTACGCCCGTACAAAGAGCGATGACGAATGGACTGTGTTAGAGCGGAGCATCCGCCATGCTGCCACCATCACTGCCAACTACCATCACACATGGGGCAGATATGGGTTGAATGTGAACCTGAACGGACGTTTGCAGTCCAAGACCTACTATACGGGAAACTATGAGGATGCACCTGGCTTTGGCGTGTGGAATCTTCATACCACCCACTCCTTAGACGTTTTGAGGTGGGCATATATAGAACCTAGTATTGGCATTGATAATATCTTCAATAAGGTCGATCGACGAATCGATTCTTCTACACGCAAATATGCACTCTACTCGCCAGGTCGCATGCTGGTCGTGGGTTTGAAGTTGACGTTTAAGCAATAATATTTGGCGTTTTGCCAGAATCTTCCTATCTTTGTGGGCAATATGGGAAAAATCATCGTCGCAGGCATCGGTCCTGGCAGCAAAGAAGACATCACCCCCGCTGTACTCGAAGCAGTACGTGAGGCAGATGTTATTGTGGGATATAAGTATTATTTCCAGTTCATAGAATCGTATGTCAAGCCTGGTTGCGAGTGTGTCGACACGGGCATGAAGAAGGAGCGTGAACGTGCCGAGCAGGCATTTATGCTTGCTGGGCAAAACAAGACTGTTGTCGTGATTTCCTCTGGCGATGCAGGTATCTATGGCATGGCTCCGTTGATATATGAGATGAAGCGTGACCGACAGTCGGACATTGAAGTGGAAACACTGCCAGGCATCTCTGCATTTCAGAAGGCTGCTTCGTTGTTGGGCGCTCCTATCGGTCACGACTTCTGTATCATCTCGCTTTCTGACTTGATGACTCCATGGGAAGTCATCGAACGACGCATCAAGTCTGCTGCTACGGGTGATTTCGTTACTGCCATCTATAACCCAAAGTCTCACGGACGTTATTGGCAACTGTATCGTCTTGTAGAACTCTTCCTACAGGAACGCTCTGATGAGACCCCTGTCGGATATGTTCGTCAGGCGGGACGTGAGGAGCAGGAGATAAAGCTTACCACTCTTGCCTCTTTCGACCCAGAGGACGTTGACATGTTTACGGTCATTCTCATTGGTAACTCACAGTCGTATGTTGCTGATGGCAAGTTCATCACTCCTCGTGGCTACTATCGTGAGCAGACGAACGAGGGCGAAAAGATAGGCCAAAACATCATGATAGAGTCATTTCGCACCATTGCTAGTGAATTGAAGAGAGACTATCCTTTAGATCACAAATGGGCGCTGTTGCATGCTATCCATACTACGGCAGATTTCGAAATGGAAGACATCCTCTATACTGATGACAAGGCTGTGGAGATACTGTATAATAAGGTAAAGAACGGAAAACTGAAACTCATCATCACCGATGTCACCATGGTTACTAGCGGTATCCGCAAAGGAGCCTTGCAACGCTTAGGTGTCGAGGCGAAATGCTATTTGGGCGATGCTCGTGTGGCAGAATTTGCCGCTATCAATAACATCACCCGTACTCAGGCGGGCATTCGTTTAGCCGTCGAAGAACACCCTGATGCGCTCTTCGCCTTTGGCAATGCTCCAACGGCATTGATGGAACTCTGCGACTTGATTCGCAAAGGAAAGGCCAAGCCGGCCGGCATCATTGCTGCTCCTGTAGGTTTTGTGCATGTCCGCGAGTCGAAGCACATGGTGAAGCCTTTTAAAGATATCCCCAAGGTTATTGTCGAGGGACGTAAGGGGGGCAGTAATCTGGCGGCAACCCTCTGTAATGCCATTCTGACCTTCGATGATGCTGAACAACTCAAACCAGGACGTGATTTATGAAGTTTATCGTTATTGGTATCACAGACAATCCTGACCCTTGGCTCCCTCCTGAAGTGATGGCGATTATCAGGCATGGTAGGGTGTTCTCTGGCGGCAAGCGACATCATGAGATAGTCGCGCCACTACTGCCTGTTGATGCTCAGTGGATTGATATTACCGTTCCTCTGGATGCCGTCTTTGAACAGTACCACGACGAGGTGATCATTTTTGCGTCTGGCGACCCTTTGTTCTATGGCTTTGCCAATACCATCAAGCGGAAGATGCCAGAGGCAGAGGTTGTGCTCTATCCTACATTTAACTCCCTACAGCTGTTAGCGCATCGTCTGCTAATACCCTATCACGATATGCATATCGTGTCACTTACCGGTCGTCCATGGCCTGCGTTCGACAGGGCACTCATAGAGCGGACAGAGAAGATAGGTGTGTTGACGGATAAGGAACATAACCCTGCTGCCATTGCCCAACGAATGTTGGAATATGGCTACACCAACTATATGATGTATGTTGGTGAACATCTCGGTAACCCATTGTTGGAAAAGGTAATGACGCTATCCCTCGAAGAGGTAACAAAGACGGATTTCTCCATGCCCAACTGCGTAATACTCAATTTATGTGGTTCGTCTCATTCATGGTTTGGTATCCCTGATTCCGAGTTCACACTCTTAGACGGTCGAGAGAAGATGATTACAAAAATGCCTATTCGCTTGTTGACATTACAGGCACTCGATCTACCTATAAAGAAGGTGTTCTGGGACATCGGTTTCTGTACGGGGAGCATTTCTATTGAGGCTCGCCTGCAGTTCCCTCATCTACAAATCGAGGCCTTCGAAGTTCGTCCTGAGTGTGAGTCCATTATCCAAGAGAATACCCGCCGTTTCGGAGCGCCAGGCATTAATATCCACATAGGTGATTTTCTTGAAAAGGACATCTCTACACTTCCTCGCCCTGATGCTGTATTTATCGGTGGGCATGGGGGAAAACTGAAAGAAATATTCCAAAAGGTACTGACAGTACTGGCGGATGACGGCTGTATCGTGATGAACAGCGTGAAAGCGCCAAAGGTCACTACTGACAGTCATCAGCTATGGGACGAAGCCTGTGCAGAACTTGGGTTGAAACAAGAGCCGCCCACCAGGATTCTCCTCAATGAAAACCATCCTATTGAATTATTGAAATGCAAAAGATAGCCATCATACAAATTAGTGAGGCCGGCAAGAAAATCGCCGATATACTCCAACGTGAACTTGGTGCCCAATCCATTCAGCGTACGGATGTTGGTAAACAATGGAACCAGTTCGATGCCTTTGTCTTCATTGGCGCTATGGGTATCTGTGTACGCACCATTGCCCCATATGTCAAGGACAAACACGAAGACCCTGCTGTGGTGTGTGTCGATAGCATGGGGATGAATGCTATTTCCGTTCTCTCAGGACATATAGGCGGGGCTAACGACTTAGTTCGCGAGGTGGCTGCTGTGATAGGAGCCTGTGAAGTAATCACAACCCAAAGCGATGCTGCAGGTCTTTGGGCACTCGATACGCTTGCTGACCGCTTTCATTGGAGTGTAGCCAGCGATGACGATATGAACAAGTGCATCTATGCTTTTGTCAATCGTAAGCCTACGGCACTACTGATGGACGTTTGTGATGAAGGTACTGACTATCTGGAAAAGACCTTGCCTTCGCATGTGACCATTGTCAAGAGTCTTGAAGAGGTCAATCCTAAGAAGTTCAGCCTTGTCATCTTGGTGACACCCTACAATCTTTGTGTACCCTATGGCGTGCTCGAACTGCATTTTGTCCCAATGATTGGTTCTTTAGGCTTTGGACTAGCCAGTCATCCTGACGACTATGAGAAGATATATGACCAGATAGACGAGGCAATGAGTCAGATTGGTGTGTTGCCTTGTTACAAGAATTATTGTACTATTGATGTCAAGAAAGACGAAGAGTTCTGTGCTATGCTTGTAGATGATTTAGGAGAAGAACTCGTATTCTATACGGCTGAACAATTATCCCAAGTTGAGGTGCCCAATCCTAGCAAGACTGTTCAAAAACACGTTGGTACACCAAGTGTATGTGAAGCTGCTGCCATTCTCGGTTCCAATCATGGAAAGCTCATTGTCCCTAAAATAAAAGGTAAAAACTGGACAGCAGCCCTCGCCATCGACTACAAATATTTGCGTGAAAGACAAGGTCATATCGAGATTGTCGGTGCTGGTCCTGGCGATCCTGACTTGGTAAGCGTTCGAGGTCGTAAAATGTTGGAACAGGCTGACCTGATTCTCTATGCTGGCTCTCTGGTACCTAAAGCATTGACGGAATGTCATAAACCTAGCGCTGTAGTGCGCTCTTCTGCTGATATGGCTCTTGAAGAACAATGTGCACTTATGAAGGAGCACTATGACAAAGGGCATTTCATCGTTCGCCTACATACTGGTGACCCCTGTATCTTTGGTGCCATTCAGGAGCAGATGGCGTTCTTCGACCAACAAGGTATGCATTATCATATTACCCCCGGTATTTCATCGTTCCTCGCTGCAGCTGCTGAGTTGCAGAGTCAGTTCACCATTCCTGAGCGCTGTCAAACTATTATCTTGACACGTGGTGAGGGACGTACCCCTATGCCAGAGAAAGAACAGCTCCACTTGTTGGCCAAGAGCCAAAGCACGATGTGTATCTTCCTATCGGCATCGATTGTTGATGATGTGCAAAAGGAACTGTTGATGGAATATCCAGAGGATACTCCTGTTGCAGCTTGCTATCATCTTACATGGCCTGACCAGAAAATCTATCGTGGTCAATTGAAGGATCTTGCAAAGATTGTCCATGACAATCATCTTACTCTTACAACGATGCTTGTCGTTGGTGAGGCTATCGATAACCGCTGTGGACTCTCTGAATTATATTCAAAACATTTCACTCACCTGTTCAGGCAAGGAGAAGCATGATACTCGTATTTGGAGGAACGACGGAGGGACGCAAGGTTGTAGAGGTGCTGGAAGATGCAGGGAGCATCTATTACTACAGCACAAAGACTGGCGAGCAAGACATCACACTACATCATGGGCAGCGCATCGACGGTGCTCTTGATGAGGATGCCATGCTGACTTTCTGTCGTGAACATGGCATCCGTATAATCGTTAATGCTGCCCATCCCTTTGCTTCGCAACTCCATGAAACCATCATGCAAGTATCAGAGGCTTTAGATACACCTGTTGTTCGTTATGAGCGCATCTATCCACCTCGCGACCCCAGCATCACATGGATAGACAACTACAGCAAAGTGCCGCTTGACATCCATTCGCTGCTGGCGACGACTGGTGTGCAGAGCATTGGTAAACTGAAATACTTAGAGAAGCGGGGCGTTAAGGTCGTTTATCGCATACTGAACAGAGAATCGTCCATTGCTTTAGCTCATCAGCAAGGAGCAACTGATGACCAGCTATGTTTCTATCCTGAAACGGTAGCTGCTGAGGCTATACTCATGAAGGAGAGTGGTGAATCCGGTGGTTTCAGCGAAAAGATAGCAGAGGCGAAAGAAAATGGAATGCGTATCATCGTATTGAAGCGTCCAGTAGTTACACAGCGGAACCGCCCCTACTGTGTAAACGGACCTTACGGATTGCGTCGTGCAATAGAGGAGCTGCTGCCAGAGTTTTATCCGCTACATAGCGGATTGACAACGGGAACTTGTGCTACGGCAGCGGCTGTGGCAGCAGCAATACGGTTACTGAAGAATGAAATGCCCAGTGAGGTACCGGTGCTCTTGCCTAATGGTGAAACGATACAAGTTCCTGTTGGTTATGGTAATGGCTTTGCTTATTGCATTAAAGAAGCAGGCGATGATCCCGATGTGACAAACGGGTTGGAGATACGGGTTAGAGTGGAACTTTCTGACACCTTGGAAATTCATGGTGGCGAAGGGGTAGGGCGCTTTACGCTGCCAGGCTTTGACTATCCTCCTGGTGAGGCAGCTATCAATAAAGCCCCACGAGAGATGATACGCAAGAATTTAGACCGACTGACAACAGTCAACAATCAATTGTCAATTACTATTTCTGTACCAGCAGGCGAGGAGATTGCACGTAGAACATTTAATCCTCGTTTGGGTATTGAGGGTGGCATCTCAATTATTGGAGTCAGTGGTATTGTAAAACCATTTAGTGAAGAAGCTTTTATCGACAGCATTCGCAAGTGTATGACAGTGGCGAAGGCCTCAGGCTCTGAACGGGTGGTCATCAATAGTGGTGGCAAGAGTGAGCGTTATGTAAAGGCACTTTATCCCAACCTGCCCCCACAGGCATTTGTGGAATATGGAAACTATATCGGAGAGACGCTGAAGATAGCTCACGAACTCGACATCAAGAACGTCACCCTTGGCGTGATGCTTGGTAAAGCTGTAAAGTTGGCTGCCGGTCATCTTGATACTCATAGTCGCAAGGCTACGATGGATAAAGAGTTTATTGGGCAGATGCTTAACGAAGCAGAGTGTATGGCAGATTTAGAAGAGATAACGCTCGCTCGTGAATTATGGCAGGTAATTCCACAGGATAAGATTGAGGACTTCTGTCACGTAGTGTTGAAGCATTGTCTGAAGTATTGCTGTCCGCTGGTGCCTAACAGCCACCTTACTCTTCTATTGATTGACGACGGCGGAACAATACACTCGCTATAACGGGGGCACCAACAAGAGCTGTTACACTATTGACTGGTAGGGCACCTTCGAAACCTGGCATACGGGCAATGAGGTTACAAATCAGTGCCAAGACGGCACCGCAAAGGGCGGTGGCTGGCATCAACAGACGGTGGTCGCTGGTGCGGAAGATGGCACGCGCCAGATGCGGTACTGCCAAACCGATGAACATGATAGGTCCGCAATAGGCAGTGACGATAGCTACCAGTACGCCAGACGAGATAATTACCAGCATACGAGCCCGTTTTACGTTGAGTCCCAGATTGGCTGCATAGCGGTCACCTAATAGCAGAATATTCATAGGTTTTACTAACAGACAGGTCAAAGGTAGCAGGATACACATCAGTACCACGAAGAGTATCATCTCGTCACCCGACACCCTTGAGAACGAACCAAGTCCCCATACCACAAAGGCTTTTACGTCCTCTTCTGGACTGAGGAATTTCAGTACACCGATGATGGCATTGGCCAGATAGCCAATCATCACACCTATTATTAATAAGGTGACATTACCTTTTACCTTCTGTGCAATCCATAATATTAACAGCATAACAGCCAATGCACCAATGATGGCGGCAATACTCATAGCTGCATTCCCTAGATAACCAAGACGGCTCAGCGCTACACCGCCGATTTTGCCCGACAGTAGTACCACGAAAGCTACACCCATTGCTGAACCGTTCGAGATACCCAGCACGGAAGGACCCGCCAGCGGATTGCGGAAAACCGTCTGCATCTGTAGGCCACTGACCGCCAAACCAGCACCCGCAACAATTGCCGTCAGTGCCTGTGGCAGTCGTGACTTCCAGATGATGTTTGTCCATATCTCATGACTATCATCACCCAGTAGGATACGACAGATGTCCGCCATGGGTATCTTGACCGAGCCTATGAGCAGATTGACAATGGCCATGACGACGATTGCCAACACCAATAGAAAAATCAGTGAAATCCGTGTAATCTGTGGTCGAAAGGTCATTTCAGTAGATAATAGAAAGTGGGTTTGTAGTCAGCCTCCACCAACTCTGGGTGGAAGATTGCTACGAAGTCCTTTAATAGCACGTCAGGTTGTACAGGCGATATCTCGTAGTACGGCGTCTGCTTCATGTTACAGTAGATGACTTTTTTCTCTTTGTATGCCTTGAATAACTCGTTGCGAGGTTCCGAGGCTTTCAGTGCTTCATACGAGAAATCACCGGGATAACTGTTCAGAATACGCCAGTAGGTAGCATTGGCAGCCAGTGAATACATCTTTTCAAATTCCAAATCCTCACCGCCAGTCTCCTCGTCATTGATGACATAGCGTGCCCCAGCATCACGGAAAATCTGTGCCAGATAATTCTTTCCGCCCACAGCGTGCCAGTTTCCATAATGCATCTCACCACTGAAGACACTCGGTGCTGCCATCTTTGAACTTTGAACTTTGGACTTTAGGTCGTTGTAGCGATTCTCGATACCCGCGAAGACCTCATTGGCTTCTTTTTCTTTACCGATGAACATGCTCACGAACTTAATCCATTCGGCCTGCCCTAATGGGTTGAGCTCCTGATATCCTAAGTGGGGTACTAGTGTGATACCAGTTTCTTTGATAGCATCATATCCGCCACGCTTCGAGGGCGATATGAAAATGATATCTGGATTGGCTGCCAGCACCATTTCCGTATCAAAGTTCCCCTCCATGCCAATCTTAACGATGCGTCCGTCCTTGACTCTTGCCTGGATATCCTTGTTAAACAAGTTCTTCGTGCCCGTCAGACCCTTTACCACATCGTGGGCATCCAAGATGGTAAAGTTCGACAGTTGCAGAGCAGTCATGCAGATGGTACTCTTAACGGGTACATGTACCTTAGTATAGCCATCGGGTACTTCAGCATCGACTGATGAAACTAAGGCAAAGTGATACTTTTCGCCAACATCAACAAGGCGAATGCCGGCTGTGTCTCGCACACAAAATCCTGTGGCATACTTTACTGTAATATTTGTTGAGGAACCATAACCGGTATCCTTATTATTGTCGGTTGATGACTGGTTGCTTTTGAGAGAACAGGCACTTATTATTGTCGACAATACGATAGTAATGACAAGACTTCGGCCAAATTTTATCTTCATAGGTTTCATTTCTTTATTTTCTTCAGTGTGCAAAGATACAAAATTTTTCCTCTCAAAGTATGGCATTTACTTTTTTTTTTGTAATTTTGCACCCGCAATAGGTTAGGGAATGGGGTGAGAAGCCCCGACTGTCCCGCAGCTGTAAGCAGCCATTCGCGGTGTGAACACGATGTCACTGATATTATTGGGAAGACGTTCGCCACCCGGTTGCAAGTCAGAATACCTGCCTGTTGTGCCATTCGTCTTCTGTACCTCTGGGGTTAGGTCCGTAAGGCGAGATACGTGTATTATTATATAAGTCTCGGAGAGGCTTATGTCGTGAGACAGGGAGTCTCTCCACTTTTTGGAAAAAACATTTGAATGAAAAAGATATTATGGTCTTTTGTCATCTTGTTCAGCATACCGTTGTGTAGTGTCGCTCAGACAGACACTATTGCTGGCAAGACACATCAGTTGCGCGAGGTCACCATCAGCAAAGACCGCCATCAGCGCGCCCTCCAGAGTACGGCACCCATGCACGTACTGGATCGCCGTGACATGCTGGTGCAGGGCGTGACGGATATGGCCGACGCACTACACCGCCTGCCGGGCATCACGCTGCGCGACTATGGTGGTGCCGGTGGCATGAAGACCGTCAGTGTGCGTGGCTTTGGTGCCAAGCATACGGGTGTCAGCTACGATGGCGTCATGCTCTCTGAGTGTCAGAGTGGTGAGATAGACCTGTCGCGCTACTCACTGGACAATGTCGACAACCTAACGCTGACCGTTGGTGACAATGCAGACATCTTTATTCCAGCACGCAACGCCACCACACCCGCTACCCTCACTATCCAGACGTTGCGCCAGCCCTCGAACGACCTGCAACCACACATGACGGCACAGCTGAAAGCAGGCTCCTTCGGTTATATCTCTCCCTTCCTGCGCTATGAGCAGTGCTTGTCTGATCGCTTCTCCTTCTCTGTCGTCGGTGAGTATGTCCATGCCAAGAACGACTATCCATATACCATCAAGAATGGTATCGAGACCATCAACGACAGACGAAACAACAGTCGCATGAACAGTGGACATGCGGAGCTGAACTTCCTGTGGAATACCAGCGGCTCGTCGCAGTTGGGCGGCAAGGTGTATTACTACGACAATGACCGTCAGTTGCCTGGGCAGGTGTTCTACTATAGCAATACCAGCCGCGAGACACTCCGTGACCGTAATGTCTTCGGACAACTGTCATTCCAGCAGCGCTGGGGTGAGCAGTGGTCGCTGAAGCTGTTGGCGAAATACAACTGGGCGGCATCGCTGTACGATGACGGAATGGTAGCTGCTTGGTCGCAGGATGGCGACTATTATCAGCGCGAGGTCTATGGTTCTGCCAGTCTACTCTATACCCCCTCGACACATTGGGCTTTTGACTATTCTGCAGACTATGCCTACAACAATCTGAATTCTACGCTGCCTACCGACACACGGCCTTATCGCAATACCATCCTGCAATCGGCTACCGCTAAGTTTAGCAAAGGACATTTGACAGTGATGGCTCGTCTGCTCTATTCGCTTTATTTTAACGATGCCACAGATGGCGAGAGCGCAGAAAATATGCGTCGCCTCTCTCCGTCTCTGAGCTTGAGCTATGAGCTACTGCCACAATTACGCTTGCGTGCTTCCTATAAGGATATCTTTCGCGCACCGACTTTCAACGAAAACTATTTCTTCCATTACGGCAACAAAAACTTAAATGCAGAGAATACCAAACAACTGAACCTTGGTATGACATTGGATGCTGCACTCTCCGCATCGGCAGAAGTCACTACCACGGCCGACCTTTATTATAATTGGGTGACGGATATGATAGTAGGAGTTCCTTACAACATGTTTGTGTGGACATGTGTCAATGTCGGCAAAGTTCATGTGCTGGGACTGGATGTTACAGCCAAAGTTGTACAGCATATCGGACGTCATACACTGACTCTTGCCGGCAACTATAGTCTGCAACGGGCACGTAATCGTAGCAATGAGGAGTCACCTTATTACAACAATCAGATAGCTTATATCCCCATACACATGGGAGCAGCTTCGCTGGCTTGGGAGAATCCGTGGGTTAATTTCTCTGTAAATGCTCATGTCGTCGGTGAGCGTTGGTCAGGCAATGAGCATCTGGACGGTACGAATATCGAGCAGTACGAAGAACTGGGACTAACAGTTTGGAGGAAGTTTCATATCGGCAGACCTGTTGCTGAGATCCGTTTTGACATCAAGAACCTATTAGACAAACAATATGAGATTGTTCGTAGTTATCCGATGCCAGGATGCAGTTGGCAACTATCATTGAATATCAAGTTTTAATCTAAACAATAATTATCAAACAACAAACAATTATGAAAAAGTTTTTATTTAGTTTTGCAGTCTTGGCTATGGGTCTGCTGACTGCTTGTAACAACGATGACAATGACACACCCTCAGCACAGCCTGTCAACGTTTCTAACGGTATGTTCCTGGTTGGTTCCGGCAACAAAAAAGCTGGTGTTGACGGTAATGTCAGCTATGTTGACTACACACATGGTTGGTCTGTACAGGATATCTTCCGTCAGGCAAATGCCAAGTCGGTAGGAAAGACTGCTAACTATATTACAGCATATGGGTCAAAACTCTACATTGTCGTTGACGCTGAGGCAACCATTTGGGTTTGCAATAAGCAGACACTGAAAATTGAGAAACAGATCAGTACTACCCAGCTACTTGGTGAGACCGATGGTATAAGCCCTCGATCTGCACAGGGTTACGATGGCAAGCTCTACTTTGCCTGCTATGGCAATAGTACAAATAATGGCAATGGTATTGTAGCAGTTATTGACACCATTAACTTTGCCAAACAAAAGACCTATGAAGTAGGTTCTTACCCCAATGGTCTGGCTCTCTGCGGTGACAATCTCTTTGTAACCAACTCTGACTACGGCAACAATAAGAAGCCTTCTCTGTCGAAGATTGACCTGAAGAGTGGTATTGTTACCGAGATTAAGGATGAGGCCATCACCAACCCTATGGAGATTCTGACTGCTGGCGATGCTGTTTACTATCTTGACTATGGTACCTATGATGCCAACTGGAACCAGACTGGTGCTGGCGTTCGTAAGGTGACACTTGACGGTAAGGTGACAAAGGTTGTCGACGGTACAGCTATGTGTACAGACGGCAAGAAAATCTATACTGTCAATGCTCCTTATGGTGCAGGCACTACCACTTATCCTATCTATGACATTGCTACTGGTAAGACCACTAGTTGGGAGCCTGCCGACATTTTCAGCCCTGCTGTCATTGCTGCAGACCCTGTCACTGGCAACATCTTCATTGTTTCTTACCAGAAAAATCCTGATACAGGCTACGCTGGCTATGCACTGCCTTCTTACACCAACCAGTACAACGCACAGGGTGATTTCGTGAAGAAGTATGAGAACACGGCAACAGGCCCCATCTCAGTAGTCTTCAACACTGGTGTCAAGTATGAATAAACAATCAACCTTACTATCTATACTATTTGTCGTTGTTGTCGCCTTGGCCTCGTGCCGAGGTGGCAACAACACTTCTTTGTCGCAGGCCGATGGCGACACCGTTGCGTTGAAGTATTCGTCACTGCTCACCATCGTTGAGCACGACGGCTATGTCGTTGCCGACATCAAGAATCCCTGGAAGCCCGGCAAGATGCTTCACCGCTACTATCTTGTGCCCCGTACATCAGGCATCAAACCTCAGACATCAGACATCACTGACGGCACGGTTATCGAGATACCTATTCAGCGTGCTGCCGTCTTTACCACCGTCCACTGTGCTTTGCTCACCGAACTGGGGCTGGGCAGCCATATTGTGGGTGTGGCAGACTCCAAGTATATCAAGGTGCCTTATATCCAGCAGCAGATCAAGGCAGGCCGCATTGTGGACTGCGGCAATGGCTTGAACCCCATCGTCGAGAAGATTATGGACGTGAAGCCCGATGTCATCATGCTGTCACCCTTTGAAAACAGTGGCGGCTATGGTAAGACGGAGGAGATAGGAATCCCATTGATAGAGTGTGCCGAGTATATGGAGACGTCGCCTCTGGCACGTGCCGAATGGATGCGCTTCTATGGCTTGCTGTTTGGTGCCGGCGACAAGGCCGATGCCTTGTTCCACAACGTAGACAGCAGTTATGTTGCCTTGAAACAACAGGCTGCACAGGCAGGCAAGGGACGCTCTATCATTGTTGACAAGGTGGTAGGCTCTGTATGGTATATGCCTGGCGGCCGTAGCACGATAGGTCAGATGCTGCAGGATGCTGGTGGACAGTATCCGTGGGCAACAGACGATCAGAGCGGTTCGCTGTCACTGCCTTTCGAGACGGTACTCGAAAGAGGGGGGGAGTCTGATGTGTGGATGTTACGCTACTCCAGCGACCACGATTGGGATTATAAGGAACTGCTGTCAGGTCATCGTGGCTATAGTCAGTTGAAGGCATTCCGCCAGCATGAGGTCTATGGATGTAATGTGGAACAGTCGCATTTCTATGAAGACACACCATTCCATCCCGACCGTCTGCTCTGCGACTTCCTGCAAATTTTGCATCCCGATATAATAGGATTGCCTCCGCTGCGTTATTATAAGAAACTGAAAGAGTAACGGTTATTGTGAAGCGAGGTGTTGTTCTCTGTTGTCTGCTGGCGCTGTTGATGGTTGCGTTGTTGGCTGTCAACTTAGCTGTAGGATCGGTATCCATACCGCTCCGCGATGTCGTCAGCATCGTGATGGGACATGAGGCTGTACGCCCTTCTTGGCAGTATATCATTATGGAGAGCCGACTGCCACAGGCTATCACCGCCATGCTCTGCGGTGGCTCGCTGGCTGTCAGCGGTCTGATGTTGCAGACGGCTTTTAAGAATCCGTTGGCAGGCCCCAGCATCTTTGGTATCAACAGTGGTGCTGGTGTGGGTGTGGCATTGGTGATGCTCGGCTTAGGAGGTTCGCTCTCTGTGGGCTCTGTCAGCATTACTGGCTTTATGGCTGTCCTTGCTGCCGCCTTTGTCGGTGCTATGGCCGTCATGGGACTGATCTTCCTGTTTAGCACCATGGTACACAATAATGTCATGCTGCTCATTGTGGGCATCATGATAGGTTATATTGCCAATAGTGTGGTGGCATTGCTCAACTTCTTTGCCACGGACGAGGGCGTCAAGTCGTATATGGTATGGGGTATGGGCTCCTTCGGAGGCGTGCCGATGAGTCAGATTCCTTTGTTCGCCTCATTGTGTGTATTGGGAATGGTGGGGGCTCTGCTGTTAGTAAAACCCCTCAATGCCCTGCTCCTGGGCGAACGCTATGCCGAGAATCTGGGTGTCAACACCCATAGAGTACGCAACTGGCTGATTATCGTTACTGGTCTGCTGACCGCCATCACTACGGCCTATTGCGGTCCTATCATGTTTATAGGTCTGGCAGTGCCTCATATTGCTCACCTCTTATTCCGTCAGGCCGACCATCGTATTCTGATGCCGGGCACCATCCTTTGTGGTGCGGTCATTGCCCTTGTCTGCAATGCCATCTGTTTCCTTCCTGGTGAGTCGGGTGTCATTCCTTTGAATGCTGTTACGCCTGTTATGGGCGCACCTGTTATCATTTATATCATTGCACGTCGCAACTAAACAAAATCACACACTCCTATTCAAAAATCTTGAAAGCGTACCCCTCGGCCAAGAGCCACTCAATGGCGGCAGGTAGGGCGATGCGTAACTTTTCGATGCTCTTCAGTGAGTCGTGGAAGGTGATAATACTGCCGTTGCGGGCATAGCGCTTTACGTTGTTCAGCACGTCAGCAGCAGTCATCCATTTGGAGTAGTCGCGCGTCACCAGATCCCACATGACAATCTTGAATTTGCGGCTGAGCCACGCATACTGGTCATGGCGCATCCAGCCATGGGGCGGACGCACCAGATTGGTATGCAGATAGGCGTTGGCCTTCTCTACATTATAGCTGTATTCGTGGACGGTGTGGCGCAAGCCACCCATGTGGTTGTGCGTATGATTACCGATGCGGTGACCCTCGTCGACGACACGCTGGTGCAGTTCAGGGTATTTGCGAGCGTTGTCGCCCACCATAAAGAAGGTGGCCTTGACGCCATACTTCGCCAGCGTGTCGAGGATGAAGGGTGTAGCCTCAGGGATGGGCCCGTCGTCGAAGGTCAGATAGACGGCCTTCTCGTTGGGGTCCATACGCCAGAGTGCCTTTGGGTACATCCAGCGCAGCCATTTGGATGGTTGCTCAATAAACATTAATCTTCGTAAAGTTTGCCACCACGTTGCTCGAAGATGTTGCCGAGGAGGGTGAGTTCCTTCATCTGCTTGTCGTAGGAATCCTTGTCAACAATCTCAGTGAGCGATGCCAGTTGTTCGAGGATGTAGAAGTTGACGAGGCAGTCGTGCTTGGCAGCCTCGAAGCGGGATTGCTCCAGCGAGCAGAACCACTTCATGTACTGCACGGAGTTCTTCCACATCTTGTTGATGATGTTCATTGCTTCCTTCTTGTTACCCAGCGAAGCCCATGTGCGAGCCATGTCGAGTGAGCCGGAGCTATAGTTGTGGGCAACGTTGAACGATGGAATCATCTTCTCCGTATAGCGCAGCACCTCTTCAGCCTTCTTGTCTTGACCTTCGTACATCAGTTCCAGTGCCAGCTTCGACATCGTGCGACGATGGGTGTAGCACATGCGCATGACCGTCTCGTCGAGATAGATGCCAGGCTTGTCGATGCCACCAAACTTGAAGCGGTGCATCACGTTGTCGTAGGTTTTCTCCGTATCGAAGTTCTTAACACCAGGGATGGGTCTTCCCTCGTGAGTCGTCGTGAACGGAGTGATACGGTAGGCCAGACCCTCGGTAATCACGTTGTCACCCAGATTGATGTAGTTGTCGTCGCCCACAGAGACGGCCACATAGATAGGACGCTCCCAGTTGCACTGGGCCAGCATCTCCAGAATCATGAGGTCGCCCTTGTACAGCGCACGCTTGCCTTCCAGTGAGATAACCATCTTGTCGGGAATAGAGTCGGTAGCCATCAGCATACCACTACGGCGTACGGCCTCCTTGTCAATGGTCATATAGAGCGTGTCGGTAGGTATCAGGTGCAGGTCGCTGTTCTTGGAACGCACCCAGTACTTCAAGACGTTCTTCAGTTCGAAGGGCTCGTCGCCAAACTGCTGACGGGCCTCGTCAGGGTGCTGACGGTAGTGGTCGAGCACGACTTCCTTCATCTCCGGTTCAATAGAGACATACTCGTTGGTTCCTGAGCAGTACTCGATGCGCTCCCACGAGATGGGCACGCTGGGCGAGTCGTAGGCAGGACGGCGCATCTGGTCGATGTACCAGTCGGTCTGCAGATAGCTCAGGTTGCAGACGCGAGCGTCGGTGCGTACACCTTCTACATCCTGATTGTACCACAATGGGAAGGTATCGTTGTCACCGTTGGTGAAGATGATGGGGTTATTCTTGTCCTGCAGCGTCATCAGGTAGTTCTGTCCGAAGTCGCGGCAAGTGTAACGGCCAGAGCGGTCGTGGTCGTCCCAGGTCTGTGAAGCCATCTGGATAGGAACCAACAGGCAGATGACTGCAACAACAGAAGCTAAGGCGGTAGCAAATTGTTCACTATTCACTTTCAACTTTTCCCTTATCAGCTCGATGATACCTGCTACACCGATACCACACCAGATTGCATAGGCATAGAACGAGCCGGCGTAGGCGTAGTCACGCTCACGGGGCTGTGAAGGTGTCTGGTTCAGGTAGATGACGATGGCCAGACCTGTCATGAAGAACAGGAAGAAGACCACCCAGAACTGGCGGATACCCGTTTGGTCCTTGATATTGTTATGGTGTTTGCCCAGTGACTGCCAGAAGAGTCCGATAAGACCCAGGATGAGTGGCAGACAGTAGAAGACGTTATGTCCCTTATTCTCTTTCAGCTCGTCGGGCAGTTTGCTCTGGTCGCCTAAGTGCCAGTTGTCGAACCAATCGAAGCCAGACAACCAGTTACCGTGCTCCAGCTCGCCGTTACCCTGCAGGTCGTTCTGTCGGCCGGCAAAGTTCCACATAAAGTAGCGCCAGTACATCCAGTTGCACTGGTAGCTGATGAAGAAGCGCAGGTTCTCAAACTGTGAGGGCATCTTGACGCTAATCATCTCGCCACAACGGTCGTACATCTCCTCGTGACCGCTGATCTCGCCCATCCAACTCTCGTAGTTGCCACGATGAGCTGAGCTGTACATGCGGGGGAAGAACATGTTCTGTGCATATTGGTACTCGTCCTTGGTGCGTACTACGAAGTACTCATCCTTCTCGTCGGGAGAGGCCTTCTCCTTACGCTGCCAGACGGGCTCGCCTTTCTTCATGACAGGCTTGCAGTATTCACCGTCTTTCTCCAAGGCCACCTGTGAGGTGTAGGCAGGACCATAGAACAGTGGGCGCTGACCATATTGCTCACGACCCAGGTATTCGCCCAAGGTGAAGATATCCTCTGGTGAGTTCTGATCCATTGGCGGGTTGGCCGACGAACGAATCACGATGAGTGCGTATGATGAGTAGCCAATCATCAGCATCAGCATGCAGAGCAGCGACGTGTTCTTAATGCGGGCGCTGACAAGAGCTTTGGGCTTCTGACCATTGGCCTTGACCTGATAGCCAAGGATGAACCACATAATGACGAGTACCACGATACCGATGATGGCAGCTGAGTAGCCGTGTCCGTAGAACGGGATACCCAACATGGCGACAGCCAGCAGGAAGGCAGCGTTCTGGCGCTTGGGAGCCTTGTCGTTATAAGTCTCGTAGATAGCCCAAATAATAGCAGCTACAAGCAGGAAGATATAGATAATCTCACCCGTATTGAACGGACAACCCAGCACGTTGACGAAGAACAGTTCAAACCATCCGCCTACCTGTACGATACCTGGTACGACACCATAGAGCACGGCAGCCAGTATGACTACCGAGATGAACAGGGCAATGAGTGAACCCTTCAGGTCGCGCTTGGGGTCGTCGATGGGGAACTTACGATAGTAGTAGACCAGCACAATGGCAGGCAGGCACAGCAGGTTCAGCAGGTGAACACCGATAGAGAGGCCCGTCATATACATGATGAGTACCAACCAACGGTCTGCATGAGGCTGGTCAGCCTGGTCTTCCCATTTCAGAATCAGCCAGAAGACAACAGCAGTGAAAGCCGACGAGTAGGCGTATACCTCACCCTCTACAGCCGAGAACCAGAAGGTGTCGCTGAAGGTGTAGATGAGTGCACCCACCATGGCAGAGGCCTCAATGGCTATCCACTTGTACATGGGGATTTCCTTCAGTGTTACGGCATTGCGGAAGTCCTCCTGCTTGATGAGCAGACGGCGCACCAAGTGACTGATGGTCCAGAAAAGGAACAGGATGGTTGCTGCTGACAACAATGCACTCATCATGTTCACCATGAGCGCTACCTGTGACGGGTCGCTGGCAAACTGAGAGAATAGATTGGCAGTAAGCATGAAGAACGGTGCCCCGGGGGGGTGACCAATTTCCAGTTTATAACCTGTAGAAATGAATTCCGGACAGTCCCAGAATGATGCTGTTGGTTCAACGGTGGAACAGTACACAATGGCGGCAATGGCAAAGGCCAGCCAGCCCATGATGTTGTCCACGATTCTGAATTGTTTCATTTATTTGATGGTCTGTTGATTTTCTATTCCAATCTGCAAAGGTAATATATATAATTGAGAAAGGAGAATTTTAGGAAAGAAATTATGGGAAATTAAGGGAAATTATTAGATGAGGAGCTGTGCACCGTATATCAAGACAACGTAGCGCAGGAATTTGCCCAATGCGATGCTGGTCAGCGAAATGGGAATATTGGCACGCATCAGTCCGAGAACGATGGTGATGGCTGAACCTAACAGGGGCACGAAGGCAAAGAAGCCCATCCATGCTCCGTGACCGCCCATGAAACGGGTGGCTTTGTCAAGGTCCTGCTGTTTGACGTGCAGGTATTTCTCTATCCACTCCAGCTTACCCATGCGTCCCACGAAGTAGTTGAACATACCGCCTGCCACGTTGCCGATGGTGCCATAAATAATAAGTCCCCATGGGTCCAGACCGGCAGCCAGCAGTCCCGTCATTACCGCTTCGCTGGAGAATGGAAAGAAGGAACCGGCAATGAAGGCTGTGATGAGCATGCCCCAATAGCCGTAGCTTATGAGAAGAGAGATGATGAAATCCATATATTATAGACTGTCAGCAGGAATGTGACGGTGGTAAGCACCAGAAAGGCAATGTTGGTAAATTTGGTAGAGGTTAGTGCCACGAAATGGGCTATTAGCGGTGAGGTGTTCAATATCATGATGAGCAGCATGGCATTGAAATGCTGTGGCTGTAGGAACAGAAGCGCCAATGCCGCTAAGTCTATCCAGATAAAGAATCCGTAGAACATGCGGACGCGTATCTTGTCGAGGTAGTTCTTGTGGATGAAGTGGATTCCCCCGATAATAGCTAACAGGATGATCAGTGCCAGTGTCACTTTCTGGTAGCCGGTGATGCCATAGAGGTTGAAGGGTTCCTCAAAGACGCTTAGTGCCGAGAAGTGTTCTATGGCTGGTGTGTAGTCACGCTGGTAGAGCAACCATATGCAGCCAAACCAGTAGGGGGTCAGAAGTCCCAAGAGCGATGCTGTCCATGTGCGCCACGACATCGACATGGTGTTGGTAATCATCATCAGCCAGATAAGGGGCAGGAAGAAGAGTACGTGGACATACGCTATTGATGCCACACCAAAGAAGAGGAAGGCATAGTAGGTGAGTCCTGCCGCCTTCTTGTCCTGATAGGTGTGGAACAACAGTAGAGTAAAGGCCGCCAGACAGGTAATCATGACAGCTTCACGCAAGACAGGGAAAAGGAAGCAGGCGGCACATGACAAGGCTAGAAACGAACTGCTCACCATGCGTGAGAAGATGCGTATCAAGACATTGGTGTTGTTCAGTAGCACCATTAGATAGGTGGTGACGGCAAAGCATCCTATCTGCCACCACCAATGGTTGGTCAGCACGCCACATAATAACCACACCACCAGTGCATAGACAATGGTGGCGGGCATGGTTAACTTGCTTTCCGCAATCCTATTTTGCAGTAGCTTCCTCACTATTCGTTATTCACTATTCGTTAACGAAGCGCCTTCTACAGGTCTGCTCCGATATCACGACGGAAATACTTGTCGGTGAACTGTATCTTCTGAGCCTCGGTGAAAGATTTCTTGAGTGCTTCTTCCTTGTTGGTGCCGTAGGAAGAAACGGCAATGACACGACCACCGTTGGTGACTACCTGTCCATCTTTCAATGCCGTTCCTGCGTGGAAGACGATACTGCCTTCTACATTCTCGATACCTGTAATGGGATACCCTTTCTTATATTCTTGGGGATAACCACCACTAACTAGCATGACGCAGACGGCTGCACGCTCGTCGAACGTAACGGGTTGTTGGTCGAGGTTACCTGCTGCCACTCCCTCGAAGAGGTCAACGATATCGCTCTTCAAGCGCAGCATGACACTCTCGGTCTCTGGATCACCCATACGACAGTTGTATTCGATGACGTAGGGCTCTGGCTCGCCAGTGGGCGTGTTAGTTCTATTGATAAGACCAAAGAAGATAAATCCTTTATAGTCGATACCATCAGCTTTCAGTCCTTCTACGGTTGGACGGATAATGCGGTCTTCCACCTTCTTCATCCACTGCTTAGTAGCAAAAGGTACGGGACTGACGGAGCCCATACCACCCGTGTTTAGACCAGTGTCGTGCTCACCGATACGCTTGTAGTCCTTGGCCTCCGGGAGTATCTGATAGTGGTCACCATCGGTCAGCACAAAGACAGAACACTCGATACCGCTCATGAATTCCTCGATGACCACACGGCTGCTGGCATTGCCGAACATACCGCCCAGCATCTCCTGCAGTTCCTTCTTGGCTTCATCGAGGGTAGGGAGAATGAGAACACCCTTACCGGCACAGAGGCCGTCGGCTTTCAGCACGTAGGGAGCTTGGAGGGTTTCCAAGAAGGCTAACCCTTCTTGCACGTGTTCGCCGTCGAACGTCTCGTAGCGGGCTGTGGGGATATTGTGGCGTACCATGAATGCTTTGGCGAAATCCTTAGAACCTTCGAGCACGGCACCGACCTTTGATGGCCCAATAACGGGAATGTTCTTCGTGCGCTCGTCGGCTTTCAGATCGTCGTAGATGCCTTTGACCAGTGGGTCTTCTGGACCAACAACCACCATGTCGATGGCTTTGTCGACGCAGAACTGCTTGATGGCTTCGAAGTCGTCAGCCTTCATACTGACATTTTCTCCGCTATCTCCAGTACCACCATTCCCTGGTGCGATATACAGTTTCTCACATTTCTCGCTCTGTGCAATCTTCCATGCCAGGGCGTGCTCACGGCCGCCACTGCCTAAAAGTAGTATCCTCATTGTTTTTTATTGTTTTTGTCGTTATTTTGATGTTTCGAGATTTCGATGTTTCGATAATTCGTTATAGCTTGCCTTGCTCGCCAAGGTAGCTGTCTTTAAATCCCAGGAAGTAGAGCACGCCATCCAGTCCGATGGTATTGATGCTCTGTTTGGCATTAGCCACCACACGGGGCTTGGCGTGGAAGGCGATGCCCAGACCGGCCTCGCTGATCATGGGTAGGTCGTTGGCACCATCACCTACGGCGATGGTCTGTGCCAGATTAACCTTCTCAACCTGTGCGATGAGTTTCAGCAACTCTGCCTTGCGGTGTCCGTCGACAATCTCACCGACATAACGGCCAGTCAACTTGCCATCTTCGTCGACCTCTAACTCGTTGGCATAGACATAGTCGATGCCGTAGCGGCGTTGGAGGTATTCGCCAAAATAGGTGAATCCACCACTGAGGATGGCAATCTTGTAGCCGCAGGTTTTGAGGACCGACATCAAACGGTCTACACCCTCAGTCATGGGCAGGTGTTCGGCAATGTCCTGCATGACGCTGACATCCAAGCCTTTCAGTAGGGCCACACGACGCGTGAAGCTCTCCTTGAAGTCTATCTCACCACGCATGGCACTCTCCGTAATGGCACGCACCTCAGCACCCACGCCATTGCGCTCAGCCAGTTCGTCGATACACTCTGTCTGGATAAGCGTAGAGTCCATATCGAAGCAGATGAGACGACGCATACGGCGGAACATGTCATCTCTCTGGAATGAGAAGTCTATCTCCATCTGTTGTGACAACTTCATCAGTTTCGACTGCATCTCCTGACGGTTGATTGGTTCACCACGTAGCGAGAACTGGATGCAGGCACGGGTGTGCTTGTCGAGTTGTTTGATGCTCTTACGTCCTGTCAGGCGCAGGATGGAGTCGATGTTCAGTCCCTGATCGGCCAGGATCTGCGTAGCAGCCTGTATCTGGCGGGCCTCCAACTGTCGGCCCAGCACCATGAGGATATAGCGGTTCTTGCCCTGATGACCCACCCAGTCTTCGTACTCATCATCGCTGATGGGTGCAAAACCGATGTTCACACCCAGTTCGGTGGCCTTGAACAACAGTTCCTTCATGGCCAGTCCTGATTTCATTTCGTCCATGCGAATCAGGATACCGAGTGATAAGGTGCTGTGGATGTCGGCCTGGCCGATGTCAAGCACCTGAGCATCGTACTTCGCTAGAATGCCCATCACTGCGGCGGTCAGTCCCGGACGGTCTTGTCCTGTGATGCGGACTAATATCTGCTCCTCTTTCATAACTCTTATCTCTTAATTCTTAACTCTTAACTACTTTAAGTAGTCTTCGAAATATTGTGTGATACGTTCGTGCAGATGGACGCTGGCATGACCTCGCATGTTATGCTCCTCGCCAGGATAGACGAAGAAGTCAGGCTGGGTGCCAGCCTTGATGCAGGCGTCGAGGAACGACAGACAGTGCTGCGGTACGACGGTGTTGTCGTTATAGCCAGTGATAATCTGGAGTTTTCCCTTCAGGTTGCCAGCCTTGTTGATGAGGCTTGTCTTCTCATAGCCCTCAGGATTTTGCTGCGGGGTGTCCATATAGCGTTCACCATACATCACCTCATACCATTTCCAGTCGATGACGGGACCACCAGCGACGCCAACCTTAAAGACGTCGGAATAGTTGAGCATCAATGAGATGGTCATAAAACCACCAAACGACCACCCGTGAACGCCGAGTTTGTCAGCATTGACATAGGGCAAGCTCTTCAGGAACTCTACGCCCTTCATCTGGTCTTGCATTTCTATCTGTCCCAACTGGCGGAAAGTGACCTGTTCGAAGTCGCGACCACGATGTTCGCTGCCGCGATTGTCAAGGATGAAGACAATATAGCCTTTCTGTGCCATGTAGGTCTCCCACGAACGACTGGCCCAGTGCCAACCGGCTTCTACGTTATGGGCGTGAGGACCACCATAGACATAGACCACGGTGGGGTATTTCTTTGCAGGGTCGAAGTTGTAAGGCTTTACCATGCGATAATAAAGGTCGGTCACACCATCTGCTGCCTTGATGCTGCCACTCTCGAAGATGGGCTGCTGGTAGCCCTCCCATGGATCGGAAGCCGTGAATAAGCGGGTGGCTTTGGCGGTTTTTCCGCTAGAGATATCAATCACGTTGATATTACGGGGCTGGGTAGGTGACGAATGACGGTCGATTAGGAAAGCTCCTGATGCAGATAACTCACCATGATGTATGCCGTCTTCGGTCGTCAACTGTATCATCTTGCCATTATTGACATTGACGCTGTATATCTGGCGGTGTAATGGGTGGTATTTGTTACCTTCAATGATGATGCTCTTCTGTTTGGCGTTAAAGCCAAGCATATTTTGAACAACCCATGGACCACTAGTCAGTTGTTTTAATAGTTTCCCCTCCTTATTATATAAATATAGGTGGTTGTATCCGTCGCGCTGACTCTGCATGATGAACTTGTCACTGTCCCAAGGCAGGAACTGGATGGGATGCATGGGCTCTACATACTTGTCGCTGGTCTCGCGATAGAGTTCGGCGATACGCTCGCCAGTCGTGGCATCGTAGTTCACAAGGCGGCAGTCGTTCTGGTCACGGTTGAGTTCAAATATGTAGATGATCTTGCCATCAGGGCTCCAGGCGATGTTGGTGAAGTAGATGGGGGTAGAGGTGGCGACAGAGTCACCACATACGGAACCAACAGGTGTCTTGAGATAGATGGTCTTGGCGGTGTTGATGTCATAGACGCCGACTGTCACCACGTGGGCATTCATGCCCGCCATGGGGTATTTGTCGGGCTCATAGGTAGCTGCACGTGGGAAGATGTTGACCTGCGGATAGTCGGTCACCATGCTCTGGTCCATGCGGTAGAACGCCAGGCGCTGTCCGTCCGGACTCCAGAAAGTGCCTTTATCGATGCCGAACTCATTGCGGTGTACGGATTGCCCGTACACAATCTCGCGACTACCATCGGTGGTTAACTGGTGTTCCTTACCCTGTGCGTCAACGACATATAACTGATGGTCCTTAGTAATTGTTGTGGCTTTCGCACCATCCTTCCGTTTGTTGTTCTCGTCGTCGGTAAGGGGCCGGATGTCTTTGCCTGTTTTCTTGTCAACGAGGAAACACTGCTCCTTGTCGATACATACCAGTTCATCGCCCCACCAGGCATACCATTTGTTTTCTGGCTGCAGGTTACGGTAGTTGCGGCCACCGAAGTTCAAGTCTTCAAGAGAGAAAAGCTTTTGCATTTTATCAAAGAGCATGTCAATGATTTCCTCAGCCTTTTTGTCTTCCTGTTTGTTCTCTTGAGCGTTTGTTGCGAGAGGCAATACGAGAAAGGCTAAGATGAACAGGAACTTAATCTTCGTCATTGTCGAAACGTCGGTTGTTTTTCTTAAATGTCTTTTTGAAGTCGCGGGAGTTCCTAGAGTCTCTAGAATTCCTGAAGTCTTTGGAATTTCTGTTGTCTCTAGAATATCTAGAACCTCGAGTATCTCTAGAACCTCTATCTTCTCTGGGCTCTCTACGCTCCTTGTTCTCTTTACGCTCCAGCGAACGGAACTTAAATGAGCGGATGTCGGCCTCGGCATTTTCTTGCTCCTCATCCAGACGCTTCTTGAACTCACGGTTCTGCTTGAAGCGGCGTTTCTCTGCCATCTGACGTTTCTCTTCGTCTGTCTTGACGACACCACCTTCTTCACGGAAGACACTCATCTTACCATCGAACATCTGGTACTTACGGAACTCACACTCCAAGGAACCATTGAATACGGGAATCTTGATGCTGGGTTTCAGGCCAATCTGGGCAAAGCACTCTTCGCGATAGGAGAGGATCCAGGCCTCATTGCCTGTGAACTGATGCTTCAGGCGCTCACCAATCATCTTGTAGGTACCGAGTAGGTCAGGCGTTGAGATACGCTCGCCATAGGGCGGGTTTGTTACCATGATGCTCTTGTCCTTGGGCTGGGTGAAGTCCTTGAAGTCACGCTCCTCAACGGTGATATCACTGGTCAATCCTGCTGCCTTGGCATTCAGACGCGCTGTATTGACAGCCTTGATGTCAACATCGTAACCATAGATATGGTGATTGAACTCACGCTCTTGAGAGTCGTCATTGTAAATCTTGTCGAAGAGGTCGGCATCGAAGTCGGGCCATTTCTCAAAGGCAAACTCCTTGCGGAAGAGGCCGGGGGCCATGTTGTGGGCAATGAGTGCAGCTTCTATGAGCAATGTGCCAGAGCCACACATGGGGTCGATGAAGTCGCACTCACCATGCCAGCCCGTCATCAGAATCATACCTGCGGCCAATACCTCGTTGAGGGGTGCCTCAACAGACTCCTGACGATAGCCTCGACGGTGCAGCGACTCACCGCTGGAGTCAAGACACAGTGTACACTGGTCTTCTGCAATATGGATGTGCAGGCGGATGTCGGGGTTGGAGATGCTGATATTGGGACGTTGGCCCGTGCGCTCGCGGAACTGGTCGACGATGGCATCCTTGACCTTGTATGCTACGAACTTCGAGTGGCGGAACTCTTCTGAGAATACCACGGAGTCGACGGCAAAGGTTTTGTCGAGTGCAATGTATTCGCTCCAGTCGATATCTTTCACGCCTTCATAGACGTCGTCAGCAGAGAGCGCATGGAAGTGCTTGATAGGTTTTAATATACGTATTGCAGTGTGTAGTTGGAAATTAGCGCGATACAAAAGTTCTTTGTTGCCCTTAAAGGACACCATTCGGCGTCCTGTCTGTATATCGCTTGCGCCCAGTTGCGCTAACTCCTTCGCTAAGACGGGCTCTAAGCCCATAAAGGTCTTGGCGATGATTTCAAATTCTTCTCCCACAGGTTGCACTGTGGTGTTGCTTTCTTGTACCATTATGTAAGTATGTGAAAATATGGTGCAAAGGTACGAATTAGTGAGCAAAAAAACAAATAAACGCTTCATTATTTTGGTTTTTCCAAAAAGATTTCGTAACTTTGCGCAATCATAAGTACTTAGCCGGATGAACGCAATAGGAATTCTTCCTTTGATGGCCGTTGCCGACTGGATGCAGTTAGACATTCTGTTTTGGCTGATAGCGCTTCCTTTGGTGGTGCTCTTGCTCGTCGTTCTGATTTGGCAGCAGCGTCAATACAGAACGCTTCAAGCTGATCGGAAAATCTTAGATACTGTTAAGCATCGTACGATAGAATACGATCTGGTGTTGAAGGCCATGAAGTTGGCTGTATGGCATATTGACGTTCAGGAACGTACTATTACCTATGACAGTGACTATCGTGATGCATTAGATAGTCCTACTGTCCCGCCAGGCTCTGATGTGGAACTCTTTTGTAATAACCTGTTGCCAGAGGATAAGAAGCGTATAGCGTCACGCATGGTGGATCTGGTGGAAGGTCGTACGGATCATGTTCATGAACAGTATCAGGCCTATTCGCCTTCGGATGGTACTACTAAATGGGGTGAGACCTACGCTGTCGTTGATAAACGTGATGCCAACGGTCGTCCGTTGACGGTTGTCGGTACGTCTATGCGTATTGATAAACAGAAGGAAATAGAGATGGCGCTCATCAAGGCTCGTAATCAGGCAGAGGAGAGTGACCGTCTGAAGACGGCTTTCCTGGCGAATATCAGTCATGAGGTGCGTACGCCGCTGAATGCTATTGTTGGTTTCAGTGAGGTCTTGGCCGGTGATCCGTCTGATGGTGAACGTGAACAGCTGTTCGCACTGATACGCCAGAATAATGATCGGCTGCTGCGTCTCTTTGATGACATGGTCAAGATGTCTAGGTTGGAGGCTGGTGGTGAATCTGTTCAGAAGACGACCTTCCTCATTGAAGACTTGTTGCAGGAGTTGGTGGAAAAGTATGCTCCACAGGCTGCTGAGAAGCATTTGACACTGACTATCGATAGCCGTTCAGAAGCTCTGCAGCCCTTTACTGATCGCGACCGTTTGATGCAGATACTCAGTCATTATGTGGATAATGCATTGAAATTCACCACACAAGGCGGGGTTATGATAGGCTGTAATCTAGAGGTGGGCAATATGCGGGTATGGGTGCGTGACTCCGGTAAGGGCATTGAGTCGCAGTTCTGTGGCGATAAGCTCTTTGAGCGTTTTGTAAAGATTGATGAGTTTGAACAAGGTACCGGTCTTGGACTGAGTATCTGCCGTAGTCTGGCTCTCACGTTGGGCGGAAAAGTCGGAATGGAGTCGGCAGTTGGCCAAGGTTCACTGTTTTGGGTTGATGTACCCTATAAATGAAAATGATAAGAACGATAGGATTATTGTTGTTGCTGATGTTCCTGCAGCCTTTGCATGCCCAGGATATTATCAAAGGACATGTTGTCGATGAGGCAACGGGTGAAGGTATTGGTTTTGCCAGTGTGCAGTATAAGGGTCTTAACTTGGTAGCCATCACAGACCCGCAAGGTTACTTCACTATCCGTTTGTTGAAAGGCAAGCGGTTGACCATCAGTGTATTGGGTTATAAAACTCGTATCGTTGATGTGTCTGCTGGCAGTGAGAAACTGTTTGTTTCTTTGCGACAGGATGCCAAAGCACTGAATGAGGTGACTGTCAAGAAAAAGCGTACGCGCTACAGCAGAAAGAATAATCCTGCCGTAGAGCTGATGAAGCGTGTCATTGCGAATAAGAAACGCACTAACTTGGACTTACGTGACTACTATCAGTATAATAAGTACCAAAAGCTTACACTGGCATTCAACGATGTCAATCCGGAGATGCTTACTGATCCTAAGTACAAAAAGTTTCCGTGGCTTATTGATCAGGTGGAGGTCAACAAGCTGACCAATAAACTGATATTGCCAGTCAGCGTCGATGAGACGGTCATACAAAAGGTGTACCGGCGTAGTCCTCATGATGAGAAGAATATTGTCAAAGGCCAGCGTTCGGCGGGTATCAACGACTTTTTCCAGACCGGCGAGATCTTGAATACCGTTACCAAGGACATCTTCACTGACATCAATATCTATGATGACCAGGTACGTATCCTTCAGCATCCTTTTATGTCACCTATCAGTGATGGAGCCATCTCGTTCTATCGTTTCTATATTGAGGATACGCTCACTGTTGATCGTGACAGCTGTATTCACCTACATTTTCTCCCCAACAACCAGCAGGACTTCGGATTCCGTGGTGACCTGTATGTGCTGAAAGACTCGTCATGTCAAGTAAAGCGCTGTGAACTCATTCTTCCCAACCAGACTGATGTGAACTTTGTGGAGAACATGAAACTGGTGCAGGAATTTACCCAACTGCCTACTGGCGAATGGGTGCTGACTGTGGACGACATGATTGTGGAGATGGTGCTCTTTGACTTCTTACAGAAAGGTGTGGCTATCAAGACCACCCGACTATCTGACTATGCATTTGATGAGATTCCCAAGCAGTTGTTCCGAGGCAAGGCTAAGACGATGATTGATCCCGATGCCGAGATGCAGGATGACACCTTCTGGCAGCAACATAGGAAGGTGGATTTGACGGAGAGCGAGGAGTCGATGGGTTCTTTCCTCGATGGCATGCAGACCGTGGGAGGCTTCAAATATATCCTGGCGGGCTTGAAGATTCTTATGGAGAACTACATAGAAACGGGCAAGAATAGTAAGGTGGATATCGGTCCGATACTCTCTATGGTGAGCAACAACTTCATTGATGGCCTGCGTACCCGTATTGGTGCTCAGACCACCGCTAACCTTAATCCTCACCTCTTCTGGAAAGGCTTTATAGCACGTGGCTGGAAGAGCAAGAATACCTATTATAACGGGGAGATGACGTGGTCGCTCAACAAGAAGAAATACACTCCTGAAGAATTCCCGAAACGGAATATCTCGTTCCAAAGCACCTATGATGTCATGTCGCCTTCCGATAAGTTCCTCAGTACGGACAAGGATAACTTCTTTAGTGGCTTTCGATGGACTAAGGTGGACAAGATGATGTTCTATAATCGACAGAAGCTGACTCTCGAGCGTGAGGAACAGTGGGGCCTGCGCACTCTGTTCAGTGCCAAGACGGAGGAAAACGGGGCTGCTGGCAATATGCCCTATTTCAAGTTCCGTACCACTGAACTGCGTGGCGAGATAGAGTATAGTCCTGGTGCTTTGTATGTCAACTCTAAGATGAAACGCCATAAGGTGAACCGCGAAGCCCCCATCTTTACGGTCAGTCATAGTGTTGGTGTCAAGGGTTTGTTGGGTGGCGACTACACCTACAACTATTCGGAGGCAAGCATCTTTAAGCGTTTCTGGTTTGGCTCGTGGGGACGCATCGACCTCTTTACCCGTGCTGGTGTCCAGTGGAACCAGGTGCCTTTCCCGCTATTATGCATGCCAGCGGCAAACCTGTCGTATCTCAGTCATAAGCACATGTTCAACTTGATCAACAACATGGAGTTTTTGAACGACCGCTTTGTCAGTGTCGACTTCAACTGGGACATGCAAGGAAAGATCTTCAACCGCATACCATTGATTCGTCGTCTTCACTGGCGTGAGTATGTGGGGGCTAAGATGTTATGGGGCGCATTGTCAAACAAGAATAATCCCTATCTGGAGGAAAATACCGCCAGTAAAATACTGATACCATTCCCGGACCAGACACATATTATGGATCCCGACATTCCCTATTGGGAAATCTCGCTAGGTATTCGCAGTATCTTCCGTTTCTTCCAGGTGGAATATGTGCGTCGCATGAACTATAACGATAGCCGTTTCGGCCCTAAGAACAGTGTACGTCTGGGCTTCACGCTGATGTTCTGAGAATGTAGTTGCTGAGGGGTGGAAATGAAAAAGGCTAAAAATATCTCACGACATCCTTAGCCTTAGCTTCTAACTAACTTATTATCAACTATTCATTACTCATTCTGTTTTCTGGTGCAAAGTTACGAAGAATATATATACAATGTAGCAGAAAAACAGAAAAAATACACGTAAACGTTTGCGATTTTGCATATTTTTTGCTACCTTTGCAGAGGCTAACTATTTCGACTAACCATGGATGTAAAAAAACAGCATCGCATATCGCTCAAAGATCTGGCTAAGGAACTGGGTGTCAGTATCGCAACCGTCAGTCGTGCCCTGCGTAACTCTCCGGAGATTGGCGCAGAGATGCAGCAGCGTGTCAAAGACCTTGCCAAGAAATTAAACTACAGGCCGAACCCCTTCGCACAGAGCCTTCGTAAGGAGGCTCCCAAAGTGATTGGCGTGGTAGTACCCAATCTGGTGACTCACTACTATGCCGCCGTACTTGATGGCATTGAGGATGAAGCGCGCCGTGCCGGGTACAGCGTCATCAGTGCCAATAGTCATGAGAGCTATGAGGATGAGGCCCATGCTATAGACAACTTTATCGGCTTGCACGTAGAAGGCATCATTGCCTGTCTGGCACAGAGTACTACCGACTATCACCATTTTGAGGAGATTGCTGATATGGGAATTCCTTTGGTGTTCTTCGGACGTACCTGTCTGACCGATAAGTTTTCCTCGGTATGTGCAAATGGTGATGAGGCTGCCCAGATGGCTACCCAGCACTTGATAGATACCGGTAGTCGGCGTATTGCCTTCCTGGGTGGTCCTAATCATCTGGATATGGTTCGCCGTCGTAAGCACGGTTACCTAGAGGCTTTGCGTGAGAATCATCTGCCGATTGATCGTGAGATGGTGGTATGCGACAAGATTGACTATGAAGTGGCGCTGAACAATGCCGAGACCCTTTTGCGCCGTAGTGACCGCCCAGACGCTATTATCGCCTTCAACGACATCATCACTTTTGCTGCTTTCACAGCTATCAAGAACTGTGGTCTGCGTATCCCTGACGATGTGGCGCTGATTGGCTTTACAGATGATGTCCATGCAGCTTATGTCACCCCGCAAATGTCTGCTATTGTTGACCAGTCGCACCAGATGGGTGTTACTGCTTGCCAGTTGCTGCTGAAGAATATCCAGGGTGATTCTAAAGTGTATAAGAAGATAGTCCCGCAGCAGTTGGTTATCCGTGATACTTCTGCTAAGGAGAGGAAATAATATCTTCGACATCATGCGAAAGCCACTATTTGCTCTATTACTTTTTGTCTTGTTGCCTTTGAGCATGCAGGCTGTCATTCCTGATATCAAGTTCCGTCGCTTGGATACCCGTGATGGCCTGTCTAACTCGCAGGTGAACTGTGTGTTCCGTGATTCTAAGGGTTTCGTCTGGATAGGAACGATGTACGGACTGAATCGCTATGATGGTTATCGGTTCAAGACGTTCTATGCCAATGCGCGCGATACCACGACGATGCGTGACAACAATACGTCGGAAATTATGGAGAGCTATGATGGTAAGCTTTGGCTTCATCAGGGTATGAACTATTGCTTGTATGATCCTGTGACGGAGACCTTCGAGCGTAACATCTCCAATGAACTGGAAAAATATTTCGGTTTCAACAAAGGCGTTGAGCAGATGTACATTGACGCGAAGAAGAATTTCTGGGTGAAGTACTACGACGAGGGACTTTACTACCACAACCCCAATACCAAGAAGACTACCTATTTTAAGCTTGGGTATGGCGATAACGAACTGAATCCCACTTATAACTTTATGGCTTATGCAGACTGTGACGATGGTGTAATGATGGTCACGTCGAATGGTGAACTGGTTTGCTTTGACGGCGAGAAAGGTAGAAAGGTGTATGACGACAAGTGGATGCGTGAGCATGGCTCGCCGGAAAACAAGGAATATCACCTTTGTGTGGACAACGATCGTAACATTTGGGTGTCGGCAGAAAACTACAGCTACGTGCGAATAGACAAGGACTGCAAGTGGCGTATCGGTTATGCCAACCTGTTCCGCGAATACCAGATAGAGAATGTTCCTGAGGACTTGCAGGTATGGGACCTGAAGGTGGACGGCAAGGGACGTATCTGGTTGGCCACTGACCATGAGGGACTTTTGGTGGTTGACCTGAAAAATCATGAGATGCGACAGTTCCTGAACAATAAGTTCGACGAATCGTCCATCAGCGAGAATACCCTCCGTAACATTTATATGGACAGTCACGGACTGGCATGGATAGGTTCCTTCAAGAACGGCGTGAACATGTATAGGGAGGCTTCGGCCAGCATGATAAATCTAGAGTTAGGAGATATTAATGCCGTCAGTGAGGATCGTTTTGGCAACTACTGGTTGGGTACGAACGATCGTGGCATCCTTGTCTATAATCTCAAGCGCCAAGAGATCGTTGCACACTATACAAAGGAGAACAGCCCCATGTGGGGCAATATCATGGTGGGAACCTGTAGAGCCAGTGATGGCAGCATCTGGTTTGGCGGCTATAACAGTGGCTTAACGCGTTGTATTCCCAAGAATGACAATGGTGAGGCGACTATCATCAACTATCACTATACTGGCGAATCTGGCGGTATTGCCACAGATAATGTGTGGAGCGTCACTGAAGACAAGTGGCACCGCATCTGGCTAGGTACGTTGGGCTCTGGTATTCAGATGCTTGACCTGAAGACGGGTAAGTTCCGTACGTGGGATACTAGTAACACTAAGATTAATGCCAACTACGTTACTTCTGCTTCGTGGATTAAGAAGGGTTGGTTGATGATGGGTACCAGCTGGTACTGGTGTTTTGTGAATCCCGTAACGGGCAAGTTGTGTCCTCGCGAATTGCCTGGCTATGAGCTTTTTCCTGTGCAGTCGGGTAATACTGTCTCAGTGATGGAAGACTCGCGTGGCATTATCTGGCAGGGGTCGTTCTGTGGTGTCATTGCTTTTGACCAACAACGAAAGACTACTCGTCTGCTCGACATGCAGGATGGATTGTTAGGTTCCAGCGTCTGTTCGATTATAGAGGACCAGCAGCACCATATCTGGATTGTCACCGATCACGGCGTGTCGAAGGTCGTACCCCACCAGCAAGAGGATGGCTCGTGGCAGTTTAACATCAGCAGCTATAACGACCGCGATGGACTGCAGAAGGCAGTCTATAACCAGCGATCGACCTGTCTGACGCACGATGGTAAGATACTGATTGGTGGTCAGGGTGGGTTGGACATCATTAATACCAAGTTGATGACCGATGTGAAGAGCAAAGAGCGTCCTATCTTCAGTGGACTGCAACTGTTTGATGCCGACGTACCTGTGGGTCGTGAGATTGACGGACGTATTATTCTAGATGAGGCGCTGGAGAAGTGTCGCGAGATAACCCTGAACTTCAATGACCAGTTTACCATCCTATTGGCGAGCGATGCCGGTATTGTCAATAATGGTAAGCGCTTTGTCTATAAACTTGAAGGTTTCAACGATAATTGGGTGAAAACCTCTGAGGATAATCCCACTATCACGTATAACTCACTGCGTGATGGTGACTATACGCTATGTGTCCGTATGCTCAACGACGATGGTTCTATAGGAGAAGAAGAGGCACAGTTGGAAATCACTATCTTGCCTGCTTTCTGGCGTAGACGCTGGGCATTTCTGCTCTACGTGATTGCTGTTGCTGGTATTGCACTCCTTTGGCGTCGCTGGTATATGAAGCGTCAGGATCGTCGTATGGAGACAGAGACCATTCGTCGTGAACTGGAAAAGAAGCAGTGGATGAACGAACAACGTCTGCAATTGAAGAAGGAATTTGCTGAGAAGAGCAGCGCTGCCAGCCATTCCGATGAGGTGTCTGCTGACAATAGTGTAGTTGCTCGCCGTCACTTAGGCGATATCGTCAGTTTCCTGCGACAGTTCTGTGAGGACTATGTGCCACAGGATAAGAGCAAGCGAGTCAAGGTTAATTTCTTCTCTCCCATGCCGGAGTTGGAGACAGAGTATGACGCCAATCTCTTGGCAGAGGCTTTACAGATTCTCTTCAATAACTCCGTGCTTTTTGCCCATGACGACTGTATTATCAGTGTCGGTGTGACGTGCCAGCAGGATGGTCAAGTCCAGATGCAGGTGGCCGATAATGGTATTGGTATCAAGGACGAATACAAGGCGCATGCTTTCGACTCCATGACCAACGATGAAGGTATCGGACTGGACCGTGTCAAGGCTGTCATTGACGCCCATGAAGGTACTATCCGTATCCAGGATAATCCTGGTGGCGGTACCATCTTTGTTATCACGCTGCCAAAAGCGGAGGAGATAGAAGAGGCTGTCGTGTTAGATGATTAACAATTAACAAACGATACTTAAAAACGAATGAAACTTTTGAGAACAATAGCTGCTGGTATGCTGTCGATAGTGGCAACAACTGTGCTAATTGCTGCCGACTACACAGTCGCAGGACAGTTTATCACAATCCCAGTACAACAACCACAGAGCGATGGTGCTAAGATAGTTCGTCTGCAAGTTGTTACAGACAATATTATCCGTGTGCAGGCTACGTCAGAGAGCCAGTTGCCTGAGAAGCAGAGTCTGATTATCGTCAAACAGACTGCTAAGCCCAAGTTCGAAGTCACTGACGGTCAACTGGTACGTGTCAAGGCTGCCAATATCGAGGCGCGTGTCGACAAGCAGACTGGACAGGTGTTGTTCTACGATGCTGCGGGTAAGTTGATTATCCGTGAGGCAGAGAAGGGCAAGACCTTCAAGCCCTTCCGTGTGCCTGATCGTGAGATAGGTGTTGACGTTGCAAAGGTTCCTGAGGAACAGCGCAACGGACTGTCGTGGCATCTCTTGTTCGATGGTAATCCTGGCAATCTCTATGGTTTGGGCCAGCACCAGTCGGAGGAGTTGAACATGTATGGCAAGAACGAAGACCTCTTCCAGTATAATACGAAGGTCAGCGTGCCATTCGTCATGTCCAGCAGGAACTATGGCGTGCTGTGGGACGCTTATTCCTATGGTCGTTTTGGTAATCCTGACGACTACCAGCAGCTGAACCGCATCTTTAAGCTATATGATAAGAAAGGTGTAGCAGGTCACCTGACGGGTACCTATATCGATGCGAATGGCAAGAAGCTGGTACGCCAGGAGGATTCACTCTATTATGAGTTCGATACCCCAGAGAAATCAGTGTTGGCACAGCAGACGGAGGCTGGCGGCATTAAGAATCTGCCTAAGGGCTTCAACCTCAATGGGGCTACTGTGGTCTATGAGGGCTTCATCGAACCTTCCATCACCTCTGCCTTTAACTTCATCCTCTACTATGCCGGATATATTAAGGTATATATTGGTGGCGAAGAGGTGGTGCCCGAGCGCTGGCGTACGGCATGGAACCCCAACACCTATAAGTTTCAGAAGCAGCTGATGAAGGGTCGTCGCTACCAGTTGCGCGTCGAGTGGAAACCTGACGGAGGCGTCAGCTACTGTGGCTTGCGTGCCTCTGCTCAAACCCGTACCCAGAAACGTCTGAGCATCTGGACGGAAATGGCAAAAGATATGGACTACTACTTCATTGCTGGTCAGAATGCTGACGAGATCATTGCCGGCTATCGTACATTGACAGGCAAGGCTCCCGTCTATCCTAAGTGGGTGCTGGGCTTCTGGCAGAGCCGTGAGCGCTACAAGACCTCCGATGAAATCGTCGGCACACTCAGTGAGTTCCGCAAGCGCCAGATTCCTATTGACAACATCGTGCAGGACTGGAACTACTGGGTAGAGGATCAGTGGGGCTCGCACCAGTTTGAAGCGTCGCGCTTCCCCAATCCACAGGCTATGCTCGACAGCGTGCACCAGATGGGAGGCCGCTTTATGATTTCTGTCTGGCCCAAGTTCTATTGCAATACCGACAACTACAAGGAACTCGACAAGAACGGCTGGATGTACCACCAGGCTGTCAAGGACGATATCCACGACTGGGTGGGTCCGGGCTATGTGGGTTCGTTCTACGATGCCTATAGTGCTGGCGCCCGCAAGATGTTCTGGCGCCAGATGGACGACAACCTTTATACCGGCCTAAGCAAGAAGTATTCTCTCACCTCTCACCACTCACCTCTCACCTCTATGATCGATGCATGGTGGATGGATGCCTCAGAACCTAACGTCCGAGACTGTACGCCGATGTGGTACCGCAAAGCACTCTGTGGTCCGACAGCATTAGGAACATCTACGGAATATTTCAACGCCTATAGCATCGTGAATGCCGATGCTATCTATAACGGACAGCGTTCCGTCAATCCCAATCAGCGCGTCTTCCTGCTGACACGTAGTGGCTTTGCTGGTGAGCAGCGCTACAGTACAGCCACATGGAGTGGTGACATCGGTACTCGCTGGGAGGATATGCGTGCTCAGATGACGGCAGGTCTCAACTACTCCATGTCTGGACTGCCCTTCTGGGGCATGGACCAAGGTGGCTTCTGCGTAGAGAACCGTTATGTGCAGGCCCAGCAGTTGTACGACCGTGCCAAGGTAGAGAGCGAAGACCTCAAGGAGTGGCGTGAGTTGCAGGCTCGCTGGAGCCAGTTCGGCACCTTCATCCCCTTGTTCCGCGTTCATGGTCAGTGGCCGCTGCGTGAAATCTGGAACATTGCCCCTGACGACCATCCCGCCTATAAGTCGTTTGTCTACTACGACAAGTTGCGCTATCGCCTCATGCCTTATCTCTATTCGATGGCTGGCTGGGTACATATTAAGAACTATACCATGATGCGTGGCTTGGTGATGGACTTTAATGGCGACAGTGAGATATACGATATCAAGGACCAGTGGATGTTCGGTCCTGCCCTGATGGCTTGTCCTGTAGGCTACTATAAGGCACGCAACCGTGCTGTCTATTTCCCCAAGCAGTCGGGTTGGTACGACCTGTATACTGGTGAGCACATCGCTGGTGGTCAGCGGCTCATCGTCGATGCTCCTTATGAGCGCATCCCCGTCTATGTCCGCGAGGGTAGCATCCTTCCCTTTGGCCCTGAGATGCAGTATAGCGACGAGCGCCCTGCCGACAACATCACGCTGTATGTCTATGCTGGTAGTAATGGTGAGTTCCAACTCTATGAGGACGAGGGTACCAACTACAACTACGAGAAGGGTAGGTGCTCCACGATTGATATCACCTACGACGATGCCTCGAAGACACTGACCTTTGGCAAGCGCAATGGCTCGTTCAACGGTATGCTCAAGGAGCGCAACTTCCGCATCGTCTATGTGACAGCCGACCAGCCTCGCGCCCTTGATTTTGAACCCCAGAACGTTCCTGTCGTCAACTACAAGGGCAATCAGCTGGTGGTTAATCTGTAGTCTTGACAAAGGAACGTTGCTTTCGGGTTGTTCCTGACGTTCCTTGCACCTGTTCCAATGGCATTTTGCGGTCGTTCCGATGATACTTTAGGGGAGTATAGCTCAAATGACCTAAAATAAATACATGTACTATGCAGAATAATTACTTAAATCATTTATGGATTGATTATAGAGCGGAATGGGGATTCGGATTGGCAGTATCAGTGGTGCTGATGCTCAGTTATTGGGCAACGGGTGTCGTCATACCGGCTGAACTGTCAGAACACTGGTTGTGGCCGTTGCTAAACGCCTGCATTGCAACACTTTGCTTCTTTGGCGCATGGCTGTGCTTCAAGCACAACGACGGCAACCGAATACGTATTGCATGGGCTGTGGCGTTGTTGCTGTGGGGACTGTTAGAGGCGTTGTTGGTGACAGGTGTTATCCTATACGAT
>Ga0310695_10000651_pt1 | contig 87176 bp, 50 predicted proteins | sample RumenRJG_04DNA_FD_203882 | JGI IMG/M metagenome (GOLD analysis project Ga0310695, IMG submission 203882) | Bovine rumen microbial communities from Lethbridge, Alberta, Canada - RJG_04 (v2) (version 2) | ecosystem: Host-associated > Mammals > Digestive system > Stomach > Rumen | place: Canada...
TCTCGGCCAGCGTCTTACCATCAACGCTGCCCACAGCACCTGTCAGGTCACTCTTCTTCATGATTGTACCTACAACCACCACTTCGTCGAGTTCTGCATTATCCTCAAGCAGGGTGATGTTGATAGGGGCAGAACCGTTGGCCTTTACCTTCTGGGTAACAAAGCCAATGTAAGAAATGGTCAGTTCGTCGCCTTCATTGGCTTTCATCGAGAAGTTACCGTCAAAAACGGTCACTGTTCCGTTGCTTGTGCCCGTCACAATGACACTGGCACCAATAATAGGTTCCCCTGTTCCGTCCTTCACGTTACCCGTGACGGTCGTCTGCGCCATTATCTGGCCATAAAGGCCGAAGAGCGCCATCATCAGAAATAGAATTCGTTGTTTCATGAACGTAAAAATGTTATTTGGTTAGTTATTTTTGATAATTTCAATCAGACGGCTGCTCATATCATCGTTGGTAAGCAACTTCAGTCCAACCTTCATCAGGTAATCACCGCTCAGCACCTTGCCATCGTATGCGAGTTTGGACTTCTGCCCTGGCATCAGGCAAATCTCCTTGACTATATACTTGGCATTGGCATCCAATCCCTCTAAACGTGTTGGCAATAATTGTTCATTGAAGTCTGGATGAATGTCGTAGGCAGCAATGAGGGCATGGCTCTTATCATCGGTTATGCGCTCCAATACGCAATGTTTGGTTTCATAGGGAGATACTAAGCGATAGAGATTAGGTGAGTAAATAACAGGCTTCAAGCGATTGTACTCTTTGACAGCCTGACGGCAATACTGAAGGTCATCTGCTGACATGGATTTCAGGTCGATGTCGAAACCCAGTTTGCAGGTGAAGTCAACATCCACACGGAACTTGATGCTGGCCCGACGGTTCCAATTGGTAACATGTGAGCACATGGCCTTAGAGGGAATGAACTGTGAGAAGCCCCACTGGATATACAGACGCTCTACTGGGTCGGTATTGTCGGAACACCAGAACTCGGTGAAGTATTTCAGGGCCTCATAGTCACATCGGCCTCCGCCGCCAGAGCAGAGCATCATCACAAGATCGGGGTATTTGGTCTGAATACGATCGAGGACTTTATAGAGACCACGCACATAATCTACATAAAGATTGCCCTGATGCTCGCCCTCTGTCTGAGAAAAGATGTTGGTAATGGGTGAATTACAGTCCCACTTGAAAAACTTCAACTTGGGATTCTCTGTCATTAGATTATCTACAATGCTGAAAACGAAGTCCTGTACTTTCGGGTTGGTCAGATCGAGTACCAACTGATTACGGAAATAGTAGGTATCGCGATTGGGTAAGGTTAGCATCCATTCTGGGTGTTTTTCAGCCAGTTCGCTCTTAGGATTAACCATTTCCGGCTCAATCCATATGCCGAACTCCACACCTGTCTCATTGGCTTTCTTTACCAAATAAGGCACACCATTGGGCAGTTTGTTCTTAGTCGGTTCCCAGTCGCCAAGACCTGCATAGTCATCCTTGCGAGGATATTTGTTGCCAAACCATCCGTCATCAAGCAGGAACATATCTACACCGAGGTCTTTGGCTTCACCGAAAAGTTTGGTCAGTTTCTCTTCATCAAAGTCAAAATAGGTGTTCTCCCAGTTGTTGAGCAGGGTCATACGGTTTTCATTAGCCTTGTAAAGTTGGTGATTGAGTGCCCATCGCTGAAAATCACGGCTACCCTCTCCGGCACCATTCTGACTCAGGGTGAAGATAAAGTCTGGTGTACGGAATACCTCACCTTTCTTCAATAAGTATTGTGAGGCATCAGGATTGATGCCGCTGATAACACGCAACTGATTATTGTTATCCACCTCGAAGGTAAAGCGGAAGTTTCCCGTCCAGGCAATCGTGCCCATCAACACCTCGCCAGTGTTCTCATGGACCTTCGAATGTGTACTAACCTCAAAAAATGGCTGTGTCAGCATGGCTGCACGTGTGCCTAAACGGGAATCAACAACTTTCTTTCCAAATGCAAGTGGGGTTTCTGTCATGTGCATTTCCTTAGCCCAATTACCGCTGAACTCCGTGAGGTAATATGCATCAGACTCCAGATAGAGCATCGACGAGGCATAACGTCCCAGATAGACTTTGCCCTTCTCCTGATGCTGGATCTCACTCCATTGCTTGATGACATTCTCCTTTTCGTATGCTATATAATATAAGGTGACATTAACGGGGTAGAGTTCGTCCTTCAATAGAATCTTTGTCTGTACACCGCCATCTACCATCGTCTGTTCATGTGAGACATACTTTAATACAGAAGTAGGGTTACCATCGGCATGGCGGATTTCCATTGCTGGTTCGAAGTAATCTTCGGTGCCCATCACAGGATAAATCTCATTGCCCTGAGTACAGGTAGATGACACTGTACCACGTGGCATATCCAGTTCGTCGAGGTTGACTGACTCTGACAAACGTGCGCCTAAATAAGTCTGGTATAGGCGCCCATTGTCCTTTACTTGCATCACCAACTGTGTCTTGCTGGTGGTGACTGAAATGTTTGTCTTGGCTGCGGCTACCGTTGCCGAGACGAAAGCTAAAACTGCTGTCAAGATTGTTTTGTTCATTTGCATAACACTTTTATTAGGTTTTCGGTTGCAAAGTTACGACAATTCCGTGTCGGTTGTCGCTCTGAGTAGGGGCTAAGTAGATTCGAAGTATAACATACGCTTTTATAAGCCGCTGATTTACTTTGGATTGCTGTTTGCGAAAAAATAGTGTTAAGTAGATTCACGTTTTTCAAGAATTATTCGTAACTTTGCCGCCGAGAACTCAAAACTATAGAAATATGAACAGACGACTTGCCTTTCTAATAGCACTAATCCTCACAGCTTTGTCTCAGGTCAGAGCAGGCAACCAGTTGTTGCAACGACTTGACAGTGCTATTTCTGAACGTCCCCGCATCATGGCTGCGAAAGAGAAGGTGCTTTCGGAATTGAGAGCTTCCATTGTAAGTCAACCAAAAGAGGAAGAGCGGTTAAAATTATTTGAACAGATGTATCAAGAATATCTCACTTACCGTTATGACTCTGCCTTGGTCTATGTTCAGCAAAGCCTAAATCTGGCAAAGAAACTTGGGAACGACACTTGTTACCAGCGGGCTGTTATTAATTATGCCCTACTTGATGCACGTGGTGGGTTGTACAGTGAAGCTGCAGACTTTCTTCACAGCATAGATATAAATACACTTAACGACACAGGCCGCTATGAATATTACAATGCACACTATTGGCTTTACATGAACTGGCGAAACTATGTCAGTGATGAGGAAGAAAAGAAAAGGATGTTTAAGTTGATGGAAGTAAACTTGTTGAATGCCATTGCATGTGAAAAAGAAGGAACAGCCAACTATTATTACCTGAAAGGGGAGCATCAATATATCTTTGAAAATCAGTGGGATGAGGCCATTTTATCGTATATGAAAGCCGTTACTCATGCCTCTCAGCGTTCAAAACTCTATGCATCTGCAACTTATGCTATGTCCTCTTGCTATCTGAAGAAAGGTGATATGGACAATTACGAACAATGGCTAACAAAAGCAGCCATCTCTGACATGCTGACTCCATTAAAGGAAAACTATGCCTTACAGGAGCTGGCCATGTATCTATTCCAGAAGGACAATGACAATGTGGAACGTTCCACAACTTATATCTATTGCTCAATGGAGGATGCGCAATTCTTCAATGATCGCCCTCACATCATTAATATTTCACAAAAGTTCCCGGTCATCCTCTCAGCCTATACCAAAAAGATCAATGATCAGAAAACACATATCCTCTATGGAATGGTTGCACTTGGCCTGTTAACTCTGGCTATTTGCGCTGCTGCTCTTTTCATTAAGAGACAGAACGGCCAGTTGCATCATCGTAGAGAAGAACTTCAGGCCAAAAATGAAGAACTGCATCAGCAACACGAAAAGGTCAGACAAAAGAATGACCAGTTAGAGATGCAGGGCAGGCAACTCTCTGCACTGAACGAACAATTGATGGACACCAACTTTAAGCGTGAGGGATTGGCAAAGATTTACATAGACCTATGCGCTAAGTATATCGACAAGTTAAAGAAATATCAGACACTTGTAAAACGTAAGATCAAGACCAACCAAGTACAGGAACTGTTATCTACCATATCGTCATCCCGAATATCAGAAGAAGATGCAGCAACCTTTATGAATAAGTTCGACAAGGCATTCCTTGATCTATACCCGACATTCGTAACAGAACTGAACACGCTGCTTCTTCCAGAGAGTCAGATAGCCATCAAACAACCAAATACACTAACGCCAGAACTGCGTATCTATGCCCTCATCCGTCTTGGAGTGAAAGAGAGTTCGGAAATTGCCGACTTGCTTTTCTTCTCTCCCCAGACCATCTACAACTATCGTTCCGCTGTCAGGAGCCGCGCCATCAGTAAGGACACCTTCGATGAGGATGTCCAGAAACTCTGCGCGGTGATAAAGTGACCAGCAGTGGGGGGCATCCCGAGAGCTTCGGCGATGCGCTCCAACTGCTTGATGGTGGTGTTCTTCTTACCGCACGAAATGGCATTCAGATAGGGCTGTGGCATACAGGTCCACCGTGCCAGTCCCGTCTCGCTCATGTTTTTTCAGCATGGCTTTCTTCAAGTCAATCTTCGTTTCCTTGTTCATTGCTGTGTTACGATTAATAGTCACCGAGTGTTTCCATACTGGTGCCGTACTGTTTACGGCTGAGCGTGCAATTCTCGTCAGCCTAGGCGAGGGAGCGTTCAGTGAGCGAGACTTCAAGACGGGCTTCACCAAGAAAACGGCAACGAATATGAACTGAATTCCATCATCACGGAGAAATGGGAGGGCAAGGCATATCGCCTCGTCATACAGCGGGAGCGTCGCATGGAACTATGAGCAGAACTACGTGCTGCCTGACGACGTGGTTCGCGACAAGATTTCGGCCAAGGTGGAGGATGGCATCCTGACCATCACCATGCCGAAGACGGAGCCGAAGGAGAAGAGGACCAAGGCCATCGAGGTCTCATGACGGACATTCATTAACCGCATAAGTAAAAGGAACAACATCCAATGGGGTGTTGCTCCTTTTTTTTACTTGTGACAAACGTATTATCGCTTGTCAGGAATACCATAGTCGGCCCAGCGCTCCTGCGGATAATATCCCTTCAGCGTCCGCTTCTTGTCAGCATAAGCCTCCTTGACGCGCGCCAGCACCTCGTTCATGTGCTTCACCTTCGGCGCCAGCTCCTCGCGCAGACGCTCCACCTCCGCATTGGCGGCCTCCAGCTCACCGAGCGATTGCTCCATCAGCCCGATCTCCTCGTTCGTCACCCCGCCGCCGTTGCCACTGAGGTGCTTGCGCAGCCCCTCCACCAGATGGCGGCTCTTCTCGATTTGCAGTTCTACAGTCTTTGACATAATTCTCTTGTTTTTAGTAGTAAAAAATCTGTTTTCTCCTTGCAAAATTAACAAAAAAAGTCGATTTTACGAACACTGCCGCCACACACTTTTTCGATTTTTTAAGACGCAAGACCGTCTCCGTTTAAACTATTTTTGCTAATTTTGCAGCCGATTTCGAAAAAAGAACGACTCTATAGCTTGGTAGAGCTTAAACCTCCACACAAACCATTATGGAAAAGAACCATGTCGCCAAGAAGGTGACAGCTACCATCCTGTCGATGTCGCTGCTCACCGTGATGGCCGGAGCCGCCATCGCCCCCGCACTGGGCATCATCAAGGCTCACTTCGCCGACGCACCCGCCATGCTGGTGCAGTTCATCGTCAGCATGCCCGCACTGCTGATCATCGTCACCAACCTCTTCTTCCTGCCCCTCAGCCGCATCCTTCGCACCAGGGCCATAGCCACCACGGGCCTGCTGCTCTACGTCGTCGCAGGCGCAGGCTGCTTCTTCGTCGACAACATCTACGTGCTACTCCTCATGCGCGCCGTCCTCGGCATCAGCGTCGGCCTCGTCATGCCACTCTCCACCGGTCTGCTGGCCTACTATTTCCCGCCCGAGGAGCAGGCCCGCCTGATGGGGCTCTCCGCCGCCATGAACCAGATGGGCGGGGTGGTGGCCACGCTGCTGGCCGGCCTGTTGGCCACCATCGAGTGGCGCTATGCCTTCCTCGTCTATCTGCTTGGTCTGATCGCCTTGGTGATGGTGTGGCTGTGGCTACCCGACGAGCAGCTCGGCTCGTCCAACAAGCGTGGCGTCCCATTCCAGCCACGTCAGCTCTTGAAATTCCATCCGTCAGTCATCGGCATGCTGCTCCTGATGACCATCTTCTTCATCTTCCCCACCAACTTTGCCGTCGTGGCCACCCAGCAGTTAGGACTGCGGACCGAACAGGTCACCCTCATTATGGTCGGCCTCGACGTCGTGGCCTTCCTCGTCGGCATGGTGTTCGGCAGTCTGATGAGCCGTTTCCGACTGAGCATCAAGAACTTCGCTCCTACATTCTTCCTGCTGGGCTATGCTGCCTATCTGGTTCCCGATGTCCTGACGGTAGTGCTCGGATCAGCCGCCATCGGCATCGCCAACGGCGTAGGCGTGCCTTATCTGAACACCATCGCCAGCATCAAGGGCGGCCGTAACTCCGCTACCACCGTCATGCCCCTGCTCTCGGCAGCCCTCTACCTCGGACAGTTCATCTCCCCCATCATCGTCACCCCATCCTCCCGTATGCTCTTTGGCAACGCCGACCCGGCCGGGCCCTACAAAGTGGGCATCATGCTCTGTCTGCTATTCACCGCCCAGGTCTATCTGACCCGCCATTTCCAGAGCCTACCGCCAAAAGAATGAGTCAGTAGAAGCAACCACAAAAAAAATGCCTTTATAATTTCTTTATCTCCCGCTAATTTCGTAACTTTGCCCCCATAAACCAATAAAAGAGCAACACGCAACTTATGACACTCACAACAACCCCACAGATCGAAGGGCGCCCCATCCGCGAGTACAAGGGCGTCGTCACAGGCGAGACCATCATCGGCGCCAACGCCTTCAAGGACTTCTTCGCCGGCATACGCGACATCGTCGGCGGCCGCTCTGGCAGCTACGAGAAAGTGCTGCGCAAGGCCAAGGACACCTCCATGCAAGAGATGACGGAACGCGCCGAGGCCCTCGGCGCCAACGCCATCGTCGGCATCGACATCGACTACGAGACCATCGGCGAGACCAACTCCATGCTCATGGTAGCCACCAGCGGCACCGCCGTCGTCATCTGATCGGCAGCCATGAAGACCATCGGCAACATCATCTGGGTCATCTTCGGAGGCCTCGAGATCGCCATCGAGTATTTCCTCGGCGGCCTCGCCCTCATAATCACCATCATCGGCATACCCTTCGGCCTGCAGAGCATGAAGCTCGGCATCCTCGCCCTATGGCCCTTCGGATCCCACATCACACGCAAGGACCCCCAGCCCGGCTGTCTGAACATGTTCATGAACGTCCTGTGGTTCTTCGTCGGAGGCATCTGGATCTGGCTCACCCACATCCTCTTCGGCCTGCTGTTCTACATCACCATCATCGGCATCCCCTTCGGACGCATGCACTTCCGCTTGGCCAGGCTCGCCCTCTCCCCGTTCGGAAAGGAAGTAGGGTAAATAGCCCGTAAGAGTTGTACGTCCGTCTCTCTGTGTCATCTGCATGCACCTCTTGTCTTGCCTCTGGGGGAAGACACCTTTTGCTCCTTTCTTTTATTTCGCCCCTACCCTGCAGTTACAATCCCTGCACGACATCTGGCAGTTCCCGGCTGTCGTCACGCTCCCCCAGCCTTACTGGGGATGCGCGCCCAACGACATATCTTCCCGCGTCGACTGCAAAGACACTCATCTTATTTGTATCCCCTTGCTCCAAAAAGGGAAAAGTGAGGAAAAAAGCTTGTGGATGAGCCATAGCAATAAGCTTACGTCACGTCATGACGCCATGCCGTCACGACGTGACGGCATGAAATCACGCCGTGACGCCATGGCGTCACGGCGTGACGTAAGTTCGTCGGCCTAAAAAAGTTGTGATTTGCTAAAAAATTAGTACCTTTGCAGTGGCAGAAACATCGTGGAGGTCGACGAGGCCTGCAAGGACGCGTTGTGATTTGCTAAAAAATTAGTACCTTTGCAGTGGCAGAAACATCTGCATTTCGGCGTAGGGATCGGGCGCATCGGTTGTGATTTGCTAAAAAATTAGTACCTTTGCAGTGGCAGAAACATCTGACTATAACAGGCGGTACAGTAGTACCGGTTGTGATTTGCTAAAAAATTAGTACCTTTGCAGTGGCAGAAACATCTCAGGAACTCCATGGTACAAGCCTCGGGCTGTTGTGATTTGCTAAAAAATTAGTACCTTTGCAGTGGCAGAAACATCTTAGTAGTCTGACGAAAGAGTGGCACATTGGTTGTGATTTGCTAAAAAATTAGTACCTTTGCAGTGGCAGAAACATCAAATATCTGCCTGCAAATTGACTTTGAACGTTGTGATTTGCTAAAAAATTAGTACCTTTGCAGTGGCAGAAACATCCAGAAACGCCAATTCTCGTAACGCCCGAAGTTGTGATTTGCTAAAAAATTAGTACCTTTGCAGTGGCAGAAACATCGGCGTCTTTTATGACACCTCCAAGTGATTCGTTGTGATTTGCTAAAAAATTAGTACCTTTGCAGTGGCAGAAACATCTGAAGCGGGAACTGGCGACGAAAGACGGCAGTTGTGATTTGCTAAAAAATTAGTACCTTTGCAGTGGCAGAAACATCTCAGCAGCCTGTCTGTGTTATACCTCGCGCGTTGTGATTTGCTAAAAAATTAGTACCTTTGCAGTGGCAGAAACATCAACAACGGCAACGCCAACAACAACACTAAGGTTGTGATTTGCTAAAAAATTAGTACCTTTGCAGTGGCAGAAACATCAAAATGATTGTGATGAATAAGTACACACAGTTGTGATTTGCTAAAAAATTAGTACCTTTGCAGTGGCAGAAACATCTTACGACAATGGAAATAAAAGGCATCATCAGTTGTGATTTGCTAAAAAATTAGTACCTTTGCAGTGGCAGAAACATCGGTGATTGGTCAAAGAAAGGCTGGCACCCTGTTGTGATTTGCTAAAAAATTAGTACCTTTGCAGTGGCAGAAACATCAGAACCAATAAGACCACCAGCAGCTTGCGGTTGTGATTTGCTAAAAAATTAGTACCTTTGCAGTGGCAGAAACATCGCGATTACAGAAATTAGCTGATATCCAGATGTTTGCGCTACAGATTAGAAAAGAAAAATGCTGCAAAGAAAGCGGAGAGTTCCATCGACCGGATGGGATTCTCCGCCTTTAAAAAAGCTCTAGCTGCTGCCCAATGGCATTAGGGCGTTGAGGTTTTGTGCCAAAGAACAGTTCGATGTTGCCAAACTGCTTATCGGTGACACACATGATGCCGACCTTGCCGAATTCCGGCAAGATGGCTTTCACGCGCTTGCGATGAACCTCAGCATTCTCCATGCTGGCACAATGGCGCACATAGATGGAAAACTGGAACATGGTGAAGCCGTCCTGAATGAGACGCTTTCGGAACTTGGCGTACTCCTTGATGTCTTTCTTCGTCTCCGTAGGTAAGTCGAACAGCACCATCAGCCACATAACCCTGTATTCGCTAAAGCGTTCCGTTTTCATGTCATCTCGGGATAAGCTATCTTGCGAAGTTCACCACTGAAACACTTATAGAGAGAGGCCGTAGTTTGCTGCGCCGCTACCATCAGAGGGCTGCGCTTGCCGCCAATCACCACATCTATAGTGGGGACGGAAAGTAGCTCAGCCTTGATGTCCTTGGAGAGTTCGACATCTACGCCATATTGCTCGGTGATGTCATAAACCAGTCGGTCGACGTAAGGGCGGTAGGGCTCCATGATGTCGTCAGCCAGACAATAGGCATTATATCTGTTATGATGGTGGATGCCCAGTGTCGGAAGCATGCCACTGGCCACTAACGAACGTGCTATGACTGCACGAAGGATGGCATAGCCGTAGTTCAGCAGATTGTTGGGGGCCGCGCCATCACGCGCCCTGACGAATCCGGGTATGTGTCCAAACAGGCCCTTCCAATAATAGACCGCAGCCCGTGATTCAAGGTTGTCAGGATCGCCGCTGCGCACATCGTTAGCCCAAACGAGCATGCACTTTGTTTCTGCATCAGTGAACATGCTCAACACTGCTGCCTGGTTGCGGATTTTATATTGCATGGTCTGTTGCCAGAGCTGTTTGCGCAGTGGGAGTGAGGCTCCTAACTGGTCACGGAACCGCTCGTTTTGCGTGGTGTTGCCCACAAGAGGCAGCAGCAGACCTACGGGCATATGATTGGAGTCGCAGGTAATAACGGCACAATTATTTTCAAGCAAAGCCTCCAGTGCGCCTTGAGTGATGGTAATCTGTTTGTGGTCGAGCACCACAACCCCTATATCCTCTATGGGTCGCGTCAGCTCATTAGCTTTCTTGAAAGCCTCAGTCAGGTTGCTTGACTTTTCCACTTCGGGCAACTTAATGACCAGTTGGGCATCACGCAGCGAGAGATAGGCAGGATTGCTGAAACATAGGGTCTTCTTGATCATAGGCTAATACTCACCAACATTTACTATCTGACCGATATGGTTTACTCGTACCTTGACGACACCTTCAAGATTCTTTAGACTTGTAATTCTTTTCCATGTAAAACCTTTCAGTTCATTTGATTCATCAACATTGGTTTCCAAGTGATGCCTAAACATATAGTCAGAACTGGAGAACTTCTGCACCCGGTAAAGATTAGGACTGATGAGGTGATAGTTGTCGGGATTGGTCAGATCAATTTCAGAGGGGACAAATCCTGTCTTCTCATTCGGGAATACGAAGTATTCGTTTTGCTTCATCGAGAAAAGGAATTTCCATCCTTCTTCACGCTTATAGTCCTTGTCGACTATAGGCACTCCCAACAATGCGCTTGCGGTAGCCTCATAAAACGAAACGACATGTTCATGCCAGTTACCCTCTTCGTCAACAAAAATCGCCACGTGATGATTGTTGGCTGTATTGACATAATCAACCGGGATGGTCTGTCCATCCTTATTCCTCATGATGTTTCCAAACAAGTCTTTTTTGACGTGCAGAGCAACGGAAGTGTCACTTGAAACCTTAGCCTTGACTTTCACTCTCTTAATGGAAATTCCCTTTTGCCGATTAAGCCAAATGGGATTCTCGTCGAGATTAGAAAATGCCTTTGACGCGTCGCCGCCAAACTCGGCAAGCCTTTCACGCAATATCTGGCGGATACGCCCATCGATGACCTTGTCAACCTTCAGGTCTTTATCGACAGGTTTCTTGATTGTGAACACATCGACAACCTTATAGAGCTTGACCATTTGGGGCACACTGTGAGAGTGGTCGGCACTAAGCCAAACCGGATTCTTGTCCAAGCTGTTCTTTCCCGTGAAAGCTTTCTTCGGATCATTCCCGTATTCATTTAGTCTGGCCAATAATGCATGACGGTATCTTTGATTCGAAACACGAAGGACGACCTCTTCTGTGAACTTACCGTCCACCTTCTTGTATTCAGCTTCATAGTTCAGAATCTTCCCATATACGGTTTCGTTGTGGAGCGCTCCACGGGGTGTCAGTTGAACCTTTTTCCGTTGTCCCTCACTGCTTCTGAATGTATTGATATTTTTTGTGACCACCTTATTCTTCGCTTTTATAGAAACGAGTATGCTTCCAAGGTGCTTCTTTGCTTCTGCCCTAAATTCATTCAGAGGCATCGGGGCATTGAACACCAGCTTGTGGTCCTTCTCGTCGCGATGCAACTCTTTTTGCTCTATACCATAGATACTGCCTGATTTGTCACTTCGGGCATTCAGATTACTCAGATATTGCACAATGCTGCGCTTTGTAAATGCAATCGTCAGAGCGTCCATGGCATGGTGACGATGGTCATTCCGCTTGGTCCAGTCCTTAATGTGCTTGACGATATTCCCGTTTTTATCCGTATAGCGCTCCGTCATGCCTAAGGCGTCATACTTATCCCAATTCAATTCTTGCATAAGGTTGACCAGTTGCCAGTCTTCGCGTAGCCGGCTAGTGACAGCGCCAGTGGTCGTAACGACATGGGGCACCATCTCCTCCAGAATCTCCCTTGCCTTCCTTGCTATATATTGTGAATCACGAAGGTCACGCTCCAAGAAGTCTGAGGGTATCTCAGATTCTTTCATCAGCAGGTTGTTGCGCTTGGTTCTTGAGAGCACCTTCTGGGAATAGAGCTCTTCAATCCGACTTTTATAGTCAGACAAATATTTCTCGTCATATTTTCCTGCTACATAGTCATAGGCTGTCATGCTTCCCTTCTCGATGTTGATATCCCTTACCTCAATGGTTTTGTTGGAGAAAGAGTCATCAAACAGTCTGGCTTTCGGGATGATGTGTTCAATGTCAAACCGTTTGCTGAAGAGCTCCTCTCTTGGGATATAGGTATTGGAATAGAGCGTTTTGTATCCGTTTAATTTCAGTTCGTTATAAAGTTTGTAGCGGAGAATGTCGTTTCGGGTTACGTGTTGGATGCCGAACTCTGTTTCCAGTTCATGACGTAGTTTCTCACTCTCAGTAGTGTTTCTTCTGATGGCCCCTTCTAACAGTTGTCGTTCTTCCTGACTCTTTTTCAGTTCGCGAGCCATCTCAATACGTATCTCGTCAGGTTTGCCGTAGGTGGCCACGACCTCATTGATGACGTTGATCATCTGATTAAGGATCTTTTCCACCACGGGGTTGCGCAGGCTGTTGCGTTTTATCTCGTCTAACCGTGTCTTATATTCTTTTGTAGCAAGTTCTTCTTTGGTCAGAGAGCGAGCGGAATGATTGTAACCCGCCATCTTGCAGGCTTCGCTATATTCATATCCTTTCATCATGTGTGGCAATATCTTGCGTATAGCTTTGGCACTAAGACTGCCATAGTCAAGAGGCAACGGCAGATTAGCAAGAATGATTGCATATTCTTTTTCGAAGCCACAGAGGTCCTTGATTCTTTCAAGAAGAGCCACGTTGCCTGTTGCCGATTTGTCACCTGTATATGAATATAACAGATGCCACAAGCGATAGAGCGGTTGCTGCTCTAAGGCTTTACCTTCGAGTAAGGAATCGAAGGCAAGGAAATCAGTCTTGTAGCCTAATCCTCTGAAGATCTCGGTAGCAGTGGACAGGACGTCGTCTGTCGGCATTTTTGAGAAGTCGAATTCACCGTTGCCAGTCAGGCTGATGATGTCTTGAAAGGCCTTGAAGAGAAGGGCTACTGTTCTGTTTCCTTCCACCTCCTTATAATTGAGGTCAAGATTCTTCGGATTGTCAAACAGCAACTTGAGAACATCCTTTTTGTTCATTTTCTCTTTGATTGAGAGTTCATGATAGAGGATGTCCTTTTCTTCTTGGCTCAGGAATCGGTTAAGAGAACCTGTTTCGATGTCGTCGAAAAGGGATAACTGCGAAGACTCCTTTCTGATTTTCTTCTTTTGATAGCCGACGACTGACACTTGCAGGTTGTTCAGGATCTGCCATATCTTGAAATCCTGATATAACGGGGATGACTTCGGGCACACCTTACATCCGGTCAGTATCATCTTCTTCTTTCCGTCGATGATGACTTCGCGTTCTTGGTGCTCGAACTCACAATAGCTGACAAGATTCTTACAACTTTTCAGCTCGCGTTGGTAGAATATAATAATGTCTCTGATTTCTTTCTTCAATTCAGCTGTCAACTCTGGATGATATTGGGCTTGCTTTTCCCAAATAGCCTCAAACTCATCCATATAGTCCTGACGATAGAATATGATGTTTGTCAGGCTGGCATTGGGATTCTCGTCTAAACGCTGCATCAGATACTGACCGATAGTCTGATGGCTAAAATACAGCTCTTTGCTCCTGTCGCTAATCATTGCCAAGCGCTTGCTTGAGTTGTTGATAGCTCCATTAATGTCTGCCAGGATGTAGGCCACCTCCTCAATGCCAAGCTGTCGTGACAAGGCTTCTGTTCGCCATTTCAGGGATTGGGCATAGCCTTCCTTGCCAATGTTTTTTGCTGTGTATATCTTGTAGACTCCATAGAAAGCACCTGATGTCTGGGGTTTATTGAAGCCCCGGATAGAAGCCTTAAAGTCGTCTGTCAGGATGTCAGGATAAAATGCGGACTGAATCTCCCATATTTTGTCGAATTCTGCTTGCAGGTCAGAACGATAAAAGGCAGGCCTTGTCTTTTTGCCCTTCTCATATAATTCGCGGAGCAGCTGTCCTGGGGTCAGGTTCTCGTCGTAGAGCCTTTTGGCAATCTCCATGCCGTCTATGAGCTCTCCTTCTTCGCCGTCTTTCACCTTACGACTACTCTTATAGCCCCTTTTCTTGTTGATCATTAACAGGACACGAGCAAAATCCTCAAGCGATATTTCTTCTGTCACGGCTTTAGCTCTGGCTCTATAAGTATTAAAGGTAGAGCCGTTGCCCAGTTCAAAGAGCGGTGTGTCGTCGTTGATGAGATGATGCTCAATAAGACATTCGATAAGGTTTTTCCTGCGCAATTTGTAGCGCTGCAGGTTTCTATGCATGCTGCGCTTCAGTCGTCGGTCTGTATTAGTTGTAACAGACTTTCCTTTTTCGTAGTTCGTCTTCTCGTCAACGGTTAACGGGTTGACCCTCACGCCAAGTCGGATGATCGATGATTGCTCACTTTCGTTTTCCTTCTCATTGACGAGAGCCCATCCTATGCTGGTAGTTCCTAAATCAAGGCCTAGAATCTTCTTCATAATTCTGTATTTTTAGTTATTTTGAGACAAAAATACGAATTTCTTTTGAATTATTTGGTAGATTCTAAGAAAAACTTTATCTTTGCAACACTAATTTTTAGCAAATCACAATAAGGATTATTCCGTTGTGAAAACATTAGGTCCCGGTCCATCGTCCTTTAACGGTGGACTTTTTTGTTTGTAAATCGTAACTTTAATTAAAGGGCTCACCAAATGAACATTATGGAAGCCCACAGACGCACCCTCCTACTTTATGGGAGGAAAGCATCATCGCATTCAGAGGTCTATCCGCTCCAGGTCGTCGGGGACGTAGACGCGGCCGGTGAAGGCGGTGCGGGCCTCGGCGGTGTAGCGCTGGCGGCGGGTGGCGAGGGTATGGTCCTCGGTGTGGTAGAGGATGAGGTTGCGGACGGCGAGCTGCCGGGCGAGGCGGGCGGCGTCGAGGACGGTGCTGTGGTGCTTCTCATAGGGATGGAAGCGGTCGCGGTCGTCGTAGAGGCAGAAGGCTTCGCTCATGAGCCAGTCGGCACGCTCGGCGTAGGGCCGGCAGGCGTCGTTGAAGGGCTCGTCGCCGAGGCAGCAGAGGCGCTGGCCGTCGGGGAGGAGGGCGGTGAAGCCGTACTGGGGCTCCTTGGTGGAGAGGATGTCGAAGCACTGGAGACGGAAGGAGCCGACGCTGAAGTGGTCGGCGCTCTGGAGGGTGTGCATGACGATGAGGGCGTCGGGGGCGGGGTTGTCGGCATAGGTGATGGCGCCCGACTGACGTGGGGGCAGGATCTGCCGGCAGATATAGGTGAGGAGGTCGACGACCTTGCGATGGCTCCATACGTGGAGGGGATGGCGCTTCTGGAGGGCCATGCGCATCATCCAGACGCAGCCGAGGAGATGGTCGGTGTGGGCGTGGGTGACGAAGAGGTTGGCGATGGCATCGAGGGGTATGGCGGCGCGCTCGAGCTGGGTGAGGATGATGTTGCCGCCGCCGGCGTCGACGAGGAGGAGAGAGTCGGCGTCGGGGCCGTGGAGGGTGAAGCAGGTGTTGTAGCAGTGGGTGGCGAGGGCGTTGCCTGTGCCGAGCATGGTGATGTAGGACATAGTTGGGAAGTATGGGGTCAGGATTTGATGATCAGCCGACGTAGGCCCCAGCAGAGGAGGCGGAGTAGAAGTAGGACGAGATAGACGACGCCGGTGGCCATGAGGACGTAGAGGACGGAGGTGAGGAGCTCGGTCCAAGGGGCGTGGTAATGGATGATGGCGTAGACGTTGAGGCCGCAGGCGACGGCGAGGCTGAGGGCGAGCCAGAGGGCCTCGGTGCGGAGGCGGCGATAGGTGATGAGGATGCCGGGACGGTTCATAGGGCTGCGATGGTTGGGTTGTCTGTGGTGGTGGCGGTTGTGTCGTAGGGGGCATAGCCGATGCGCATGGCGTCAGGGAAGGCGACTGGGCGGTGCTCCTCGATGGCCTGATGGCCGAGGAGACAGAGCTGGGTGGCATAGTAGCCCTCCTCGATGATGCGTGGGGGCTGCTGACGGGTGATGGCGGCCTCGACGAAGGCTTCGAGGAGGAGTGAGGTGCCGTCGGACTCGGGGGCCTTGCCGAGGATCCACTCGCCGGGGTTGTTGCGGGCCACCTCGGGGTCCCAGCTGCTGCCGGCGAAGGTGTTGGCGCCGAAGAGGCTGTCCTCCCACTCCATGAGCATCTGGACGAAGGCGGGTGCGGGTGCTGGGCCGTAGTTCTCGTAGTAGTACTTGCCGCGCTCGGGCTCGACGGTGCCGAGGTTGCCGAGGATCTGCTCCTCGAGGCCATAGAACTGGTTGGAGATGACGGAGGCGTAGGTCATCTGGCGCCCGTCGTCGAACTCGTAGATGCAGTGGATGTTGTCGTAGACCTCGCGGCCGTCGCGCCAATGGGTGATGGCGCCTGTGGCCATGACGCTGACGGGGAGCTTGCCGAGGGCCCACGTGCCGACCTGCAGCTGATGGCAGGCGAGCTCGGTCATGAGGCCCTTCGACGACTCGCGGTAGAGGCGCCAGTTGATGAGGCGCTCGAGCTCGGGCGAGGGGACATCGCGGCGCCAGTCGCCGTTGCGATGCCAGAAGGCGTGGACGGCGTTGATTTCGCCGAAGATGCCCATGCGGATCATCTCCATGACCTTGATGTAGCGGGGGTCGAAGAGTCGCTGCTGGCCGCTGAAGAAGATGAGGCCGGTCTGGCGGTGGCGCTGGTAGAGCTGGAGGGTCTGCTCCATGGTGTAGGCCAGGGCCTTCTCGAGAAAGACATGCTTGCCGGCGTCGAAGGCGTCGAGGGCTATCTGGTAGTGGGTGTTGAGGGGTGTGGCGATGACGACGGCCTCGACGGAGGGATCGTCGAGCAGGCGCCGGTAGTCATGATAGGCCTTGGCCGTGGGCACCATCTTGAGAGCTTCGTCGAGCGAGGGCTGATAGATGTCAGCGAAGGCGACAACGTCGCACTTGGGGTTCTGGACGAGGAAGCTGAGGAGGAAGCGGCCGCGGGAGCCGGGGCCGATGAGGCCTAAGCGGAGGCGGTGGCCGACGGTGGCGTCGGCGGAGGCGAAGGTGGTGAGCCAGGGGCTGGTGAGGGCGAGCACGCCTGCGCCCATGGCGCCCAGGTCTTTGAGGAAATGTCGGCGGTCCATTGTTGGTAGTTTAGGGGTTGGTCGTTTAGTCGTTAGGGAGGGCAGACGGGGTCTGACGGATGACGCGATGGCCATAGAGGGCCACGACGAGGAAGCAGAAGAGGGGGAGAATGAACGAGGCATTGACGGCGGGGAAGGAACCGAGGACGGTGCCGCGGTCGATGATCATGGCCTGGAGGGGGGGCAGCACGGAGCCGCCGAGGATGGCCATGATGAGGCCGGCGGCGCCAAACTTGGCGTCGTCGCCGAGGCCGCGGAGGGCAATGCCGTAGATGGTGGGGAACATGAGCGACATGCAGCCGCTGACGCCGACGAGGCAGTAGAGGCCGGAGCGGCCCTGGAGGAGAATGACGCCGGCGGTGAGGGCCATGCCGAGGAGTCCGAAGACGACGAGGAGACGGGCGGGGCTGAACCAGCGCATGAGCCACGTGGTGAAGAAACGGCTGAGGATGAAGAGGAGCATGGCGGCGATGTTGTAGCGCTGGGAGAGCACCTCGGCGGCCTGCTCGCTCATGCCCTCGGCCATGAAGATGCGGGTGCCATACTGGATGATGAAGGTCCAGCACATGATCTGGGCGCCGACGTAGAAGAACTGTGCGACGACGCCCTCACGATAGCGGGGCAGCCGGATGAGACGGCGCAAGGAGGCGGCAAAGTGGAAATCGCGGCTCTTGTCGCCGTCGGCTGGCATGCGGGTGAGCAGGATGACGACGAGCATGAGGAGGATGACGAGGCCGATGACGAGGTAGGGCGAGATAAGGACGCTGAGGTCCTGGGCCTTGAGGGCGTCGAACTCGGCGTCGCTCAAGAGGGCACGCTCGTCGCTGCTGAGTGGATTGAGGCGCGCCTGGATGTAGTTCATGGCGACGAACATGCCGATGATGGAGCCGCAGGGATTGAAGCACTGGGCGAGGTTGAGGCGGCGCGTGGCCGTCTGCTCGCTGCCCATGGTGAGGATGTAGGGATTGCAGGAGGTCTCGAGGAACGACAGGCCGCAGGTCATGATGAAATAGGCAAGGAGGAAGCAGCCGTAGACGCCGACCATCTTGGCCGGCAGAAAGAGCAGGGCGCCGGCAGCATAGAGGCCGAGGCCCATGAGGACGCCGGCCTTATAGCTGAAGCGGCGGATGAAGAGGGCAGCGGGGAAGGCCATGGCGAAGTAGCCGCCATAGAAAGCGACCTGGACGAGGGTGCCGTCGGTGACGCTCATGCGGAAGATCTTGGAGAAGGCCTTCACCATCGGGTTGGTGATGTCGTTGGCAAAGCCCCAGAGGGCGAAGCACGACGTGATGAGTATGAAGGGCAGGACGAGGCTGACGCCGTCTTTTCTGAGCAGGGATTCTTTCTTCATTGTTCGTTATTGGTTTTATGGCTGCAAAGATAATACTTTCTTTTCAAAAAAGCGTGCTTATACTTAATAAGATTTCAAAAAACAAAAGAATGGGGGCTGAGAAAGACGGTCGCTGGAGGCGTTCCCCCTGCCTGTCAGAAGGGGATGACGGCGCAGCTACTCCCCTGCCCTTCCGCTCGGACTTATGGGAATGACGGCGCAGCCGCTCCCCTACCCTTCCGCTCGGACTTATGGGAATGACGGCGCAGCTACTCCCCTCCCTTCAAGGGGAGGGGTTGGGGGTGGGGTCTGTATATTTATTTCACGGAGATAGTTAGAGACCCCACCCCCGACCCCTCCCCTTGAAGGGAGGGGAGCGGCTGGCGCCTTGCCCGCGGCGGTATTCAAAATCTACGACGAGCGAAGCGAGTAAAACTCGAGCACTCGCGATAGGACTCTTTATACCGAACCGTCGTACCGGATTATTCTTTTAGACAATCATAGCCGTATCGTTGGCCACTGATCGGGATCGCCCGCGGATTGGGGGGATATGCCCTTGATTTTGTAAAAGAAACTGACAATTAAAGGCATTGCTCTACCAATAGCCTGATTTCCAGTCAAATATAAAACCAATATAAATAAAGCGGTGCTTTTCGATGCGAGAAGTGCCGCTTTTCGATGCGAGAAGTGCCGCTTTTTGAAGCGAGAAACGGTGCTTTTCTTCCTGCCGGATTCATTTTGTCAATAAAAGTGACAATAAAAGTCATTTCGTGGTAAAAGGAAAGGTGTGCCAGATTGAGTCTCCTCAAAGTGGCACACCTTTGTGTGATGGAAAAAGCGGGTCGTCAGAAGCCGATCTTGCCGTTCCAGCGGAGATACCAGTTGCGCTGGTCGGTGAGGTTAGCCTTGATGTCGGCCTGGACACTGGCACGTCCGACCCCGCCCCTCTGCGCCGCCGAAGGGGAATGACGGCGCAGCCACTCCCCTCCCTTCCGCTCGGACTGAGGGGAGTGACGGCGCAGCTACTCCCCTCCCTTCAAGGGGAGGGGTTGGGGGTGGGGTCTGTATATTTATTTCACGGAGATAGTTAGAGACCCCACCCCCGACCCCTCCCCTTGAAGGGAGGGGAGCGGCTGGCGCCTTGCCCGCAGCGGAACCGGACGTTTTAGGAATAGGGACGGAGGCGTGGCAAAAGGAAAGGTGTGCCAGATTGAGTCTCCTCAAAGTGGCACACCTTTGTGTGAAGGAAAAAGCGGGTCGTCAGAAGCCGATCTTGCCGTTCCAGCGGAGATACCAGTTGCGCTGGTCGGTGAGGTTAGCCTTGATGTCGGCCTGGACACTGGCACGTCCCTCACGTCCCCGACGGGCGTAGATGTGGTCCTGCATGAACTGTCCGGGGTTGGCCGAGCGCAGCGCGAAGCGCATGAGGTCGTAGAAGCGGGTGCCCTCGAAGCAGAGCTCGAGTGCGTTCTCGTTGAGCAGGAGGCTGTCGACGAAGTGCTGCTGACGACGGGTGAGCTCCTCGGCGGTGGCGAGGGTGTCCTCGGGCAGCTGGTAGTACTCGTTCATGGGTGTCCAGCCGGAGCCGCGGGTATGGATACCGATGGTGTTGTGGATGGTGCCCATGCTCATGCCGACGACGTCCTCGACGGTGACGACGTTATAGCGGCTGGTGGGGAAGTCGAACTGGGCGAGGAAGATCGAGTCGGACTGCGAGTAGTAGGGCATGACGTAGGCCTGCATCGTCTGGTTGGTCAGTCCGCGGCTGAGGATGGTGAAGGCTGCACGGGGGAAGCCGGCCTGATTGAGGGCCTCGGCCAGACGGAGATAGACCATCTGGCGACGATAGATGTGGACGTTGCGCGTCTGATACTTGTAGATCGACTGAGTCTCCAGGCGCTCGTTGGTGATGTCGTCGATGGAGTAGCTCTCGCCCCAGACCATCGACAGGCGGAGGTCGCCGGTGCGGTGGTTGGAGAGTCCGAGGGGTGCATAGGTGACGGTGTTGCCGTTGGCACTGAGACAGCAGTTGGCCTGAGCCTCGGAGAGCTCTTCCATGCCGACGGAGGGCGTGATGCTGAAGCGCTGGTTGTTGTCGCTGGTCGAGTTGAACAGGTTGCGCAGCTGGCTGTAGTTGCCCTCAGCGGGGATGGAGTCGCCGGGAATCATGGTGATGAGCTCGCTGGTCTCGCTGTAGCTCTCCTGTGAGTAGATGTTTGAACCCATGTTGAGGCTCAGCGTGCCCGTATAGTTGGCATTGCCGGGCATCCACATGAGGAAGCCGGGGCCTGTGGGATAGGTGGAGTTCATGCCGTTGCGCTGGCTGATGTACTTATAGTACTGCAGGGCAGCCTCGCGGTAGTTGCCGGCCCAGAGGTTGAGATCGCCACGGACGATGCTGAGGGGGAACCAGAAGAAGCGCGAGTCCTGATTGCGGATGATGCGATAGCCGGGATAGAGCGTGTTGTAGGCCTCGGGGATGTCGCTCAGGTCGTTGAGGAAGTACTGGCAGACGGTCTGCAGGTCGGCACGTGGATAGTCGAGCTCGGCCTCGTCCTTGGTCATGATGGGCTCGGTGACGAAGGGGACGCTGCCGTAGTTGAGGACGAGCTGCAGGTAGGTCCAGGCGCGGATGGCCTTGACGGCGGCATACTCGCGCATGAAGATGTTCTGGTCGCGGTTGCTGCGCAGGGCGGTGTCGACGTTGGCGATGAAGTAGTTGCAGTTGTTGATGACGGCGTAGTAGTCGCGCGGCACGTTGTACTGGTTGTCGTCGCTGACGTTGAAGTTGGCCACGTCGCGGAGGTCGCTGGTGGCCTGGTCGGTCAGGTCGACGAGGTCGCCGCGCACCTCGCCGAGGAGGATGGTGCGGTCGGCCAGTGCCTGCAGCTTGTTGAGGATGCCGGTGACGCTGTAGATGGTGTCGACGGCGTTGTTGAGGTGGTCATGGCCGGAGTAGAGCACGTGGTCTGACTCCTGGTCGAAGAAGTCCTCGCAGGAGGTGGTGACGGCGGCCATGCCGCAGCAGACCAGGCCTGCACAGAAGAATTTATATGCTTTGGTAATCATAATTTTCAATTATCAATTTTCAATATTCAATTCAGATTACAGGTTGATCTTTACACCGGCCACGACGGAACGGCTCTGGCCCAGACGGCCCAGGTCGATGCCCTGACCGATGACGCTGCTGGTCATGGTAAACTCAGGATCGCTGCCCAGATACTTGGTGAACGTGAGCAGGTTGTTGCCCTGGAGCCAGACCTGGATGCCCTGGATGAACTCCGACTTGAGGGGCAGGTCGTAGGAGAGGGTGACGTCCTTCAGACGGAGGTAGGAGCCGTCCTCGATCCAGCGGTCGCTGAAGCGGGCGTTGCCCATGGGATCCTGGAAGGTGATGCGTGGCACGTCGGTCTGCTGGTTCTCAGCCTGCCAGCGGCGCAGCATGGCGGTGGTCTGGTTCATGAATCGGCTGCCGCCCTCGAGCTGCGAGCGCATGTAGTTGTAGACGTCGTTGCCGAGCGAATAGTTGAAGCGAACGTCGAGCTTGAAGCGTTTCCATGCCAGGGTGGTGAAGATGTTGCCGTAGATGTCGGGGTTGGGGTCGCCGATGACGATGCGGTCGTCAGCATAGCCATCACTGCCGTCGCTGATGACGCCGTCGCCGTTGAGGTCGTAGAAGCGGATGTCGCCGGCGGCGAAGGGCATGAGCGTGCCGTTGGCCTGGCGGACGCTGAGGTTGGCCTGCTGTGCCTCGTCGGTGTTGGCCATGACGCCGAGCGACTTGAATCCGTAGAAGACGTTGGCGGCCTGGCCTACCTTGGTCTGGATGGTGGCTCCGTAGACGTCGGTGAGGATGGTGGCGTCGCCGTCGGGTAGGCTGGTGATGCGGTTCTTATAGTGGCCCACGCTGGCTCCGAGCTGCCACTGCCAGTCTTTCTGTGCGAGGAGCTTGGCGGTGAAGCTGACGTCGAAGCCTTCGTTAGTGAGCTTACCGCCGTTCGACCAGTTCTGGTTGAGTCCGCTGAGGAATCCGAGCGACTGGCGGGTGAGCAGGTTGTCGGTGGTGGAGCGGAAGTAGTTGAAGGTGACGCCGAGGCGGTTGTTGATCAGGCTCGACTCGAAGCCGACGTTGAAGCGACGGGTGGTCTCCCACTGGATCTCGGTGTTGCCGACGCCGTCGAAGGAGAGGCCCGAGATGGCGTGGAGGAACTGCGAGGCGCGGAAGTAGCTGCGGGCAGCGTAGTAGTCGATGTCGTCGTTGCCGCTGACGTCATAGCCCCACGTTAGCCGCAAGTAGTCGAGCCCCTTGACGTTGGCCAGCCAGGGCTCGTTGGTCATGACCCACGAGGCCTGTGCGCCATAGAAGAGGGCCCAGGGGGCCTTGAAGACGCGGACCGAGCCGGCATCACGGCCGAAGCGCGATGAGCCCTGTGCACTGAGGTTGACCTGGAGATAGTAGCGGCTCATGTAGTTGTAGTCGGCCTGGGCATACCACGTCAGCGAGTTCCAGTTCTCGTTGATGCCGTCGACGGAGATGTTGCTGAGATCCTTACGCATGAAGGGCGTCTTGTCGTTACCGGTGTTGTAGCCCACCTGCGAGTTGGTGGTGAAGCTCTCCCAGTTGATGCGGGCGCCGCCCAGCACGTGGATGTAGTGGGCATCGTAGCGGTTGTGCCAGTCGAGACGCGTGTCGCTCTGGACGGAGTTCTGCTTGGAGGCCAGCGAGCGCACCTCATTGGTCTGGCGGACGTCGCTGCTGATCGACTTGACGATGTAGTTGGGCGTGCCGTTGATGGGGATGTAGTACATCTCGTTGGTGTTGACCAGGTTGTAGCTGAAGTGCTCGGAGAGCGAGAGGTTGGCGTTGAACTGGTACTTGGGTGTGACGCTAAGGTTGAGCATCGAGTTCTCGAAGCGGTTCTTGTTCTCAGCCTCCGAGTACTCCAGGATGGCGGCGGGGTTGCCCAGCTGCCAGTTGTAGCCGGAGTTGTAGTAGCTGTAGAGGGCCTCGGTCAGGTAGTCCTCGGCGTTGATGTCGAAGTGGCTGTCGGAGAGCACGCCGCGGCCGTAGCTGTAGGGGCTCAGGAAGGGGCTCTTGGCGTAGGCCAGGAAGGCGGGCGACGTGGGTGTGCCCTCGTCGTAGCCCTCGGGAGCGCCGTCGTTGCGCAGGTTGCGGGTGACGTTGGCAAACGAGGCGTCGAAGCGGACGGAGAGGCGGCGTGTGAGCGAGATGTCGGTGTTGAAGCGGACATTCAGTCGGCCCATGCCGTTGTTCTTGAGCGTGCTCTGGGTGTTGCCGTAGCCGACGGAGAGGTTGTAGTTGGCCACGTCGTCACCGCCCTCGACGTTGATGCCGTAGTTCTGGCTGATGGCGGTGCGATAGACGAGGTCCTTCCAGTCGGTGTTCTGGTGGTACTGCGTGTAATAGTAGTAGTCGGGATCCTCGTTGAGGAACTTGAACTGGCGGTTGGTGGTGCCCGTGGTCTTCAGCAGTTCGCTGGCATAGCCGCGATACTGCTCGGCGCCCATGACGGAGATGTACTTGGGCTCGAAGGTGACACCGGCCGACACGTTGGCCGTGATGCGGGTAGCCATCGACTTGTTGCGGCGGGTCTGGATGAGGATGACGCCGTTGGCGCCCTTGGCACCATAGAGGGCGGTTCCGTTGCGCACGACGGTCACCTTCTCAATGTCGCTGGGGTTGATGTTGGTCAGAATGTCGTTGTAGAAGCCGTCGTGCAGAAGGGTGCGGCCGTACTGCTGGTCGACGATGACGTCGTCGATGACGACGAGGGGCTGTGCGTTGACATTGAGCGAGTTGAGACCCTGGACAAACATGACGCTGCCCACGCCGGGCGTGCCGTTGCGGTTGACGGTATGGGCGTAGGCGCCAAGCTGGCTCTGTATCTCGCTCTTGACGTTGACGGCGCTGGTGTAGCGGAAGTCACTGGCCGTCTGGTCGCCACGGACGTTCTCCTGCGGGGCATACTCTGCGGTGAACGTGGTGGGATAGAGCTGGGCAGCACGCTGCTGCTCGGTGCTGAGCAGGCCGATGCGCACGGGGTTGTAGTCGGGCGTAGTGATAAAGACGGCCGATGCGAAGACGGGCAGACGCAGCTCGTAGGAGCCGTCGTCCTCGGTCAGCACGCTGTAGCCATCGATGTCGGCGGCGCGGACGATGGCGCCGGCGACAGGCTCCTGCGTCGTGGCGTCGAGCACCTGTCCTCGGATGGTGCGGGTCTCATATTGCTTCTGCTTGGGCGCGATGCTTCTCACGTCGGCAGCCTCCACCTCCTCATCGGTGTCGTCGTCCTGGGCGACGACGGCGAGCGGGAAGGCCATCAGCAGGGTAAGTCCAAATAAGATATATCGTTTCATGCTTAAGATATTAATGCTAAGTTGATGATTCGGAATTATGTTCACTCCTCGTGGGGTTTAAGCACGATGCAGTCGATGCGCATGGTACGGGTGTACTGGTTGTTGCGCTGCTGGGCGTTGCTCACACGCGTCTCGACCTTGAGGGTCACCTGGGGGTTCTCCTCCTCCAGTCCGTAGGACGACACCTCGAACTTGTAGTTGTCGGCCAGCTTGATCCAGTTGACAGCATCGGGACTATAGCCCAGCTTCTCGTCGTTGGTGCTGACGGAGGAGACGAGCTGACGCTCCTGATGGCGCCCGGCCTGGTTGTTGTAGCCCAGCGTGCAGCGCATGGTGGTCGGCAGTCGCTGCACCTCGGTGGCATTGCTGTCGTTGGCCAGTGCGGGAGCGGTGACGAGATAGATGTCGTAGCCCATGTCGGAGAGCACGTTGGTGATGTTGAACGTCACGTAGTGGTTGACGTCCGAGGAGGCAGGCACGAACTCAACAAAGCCATTGTTGGACACCTTGTTGTAGTAGGCGTTGGTGCTCTCGACGTAGCGCGAGGTGGGCGTGATGGTGCCGATGGAGTCGCCATGCGAGTCGGGCCGGCGGCTGACCTCCTTGATGCTGCTGGCACGCTCTGCCTCGACGATGATGATCTTGCCGAAGGTCTGAGCCTTGTCGAAGTTCCACGTCGAAGCCTTCAGCAGACGGCCGTTGCTGCACTCGACGGGGGTGGCACCGTCGAAGACGCCGCCTGCATCGGTCGGGTTGAAGTACTGGTAGTAGCAGAGTGTATCGCTGCCCCAGCGGTAACGGCGGAGGGTGTAGTTCGTCACGGCACTGGTCGACATGACGGAGTCGAGACGTGCGGCCGTGCCGAGCAGCGGGTTGATGGTGCTGCTGAAGATGGTGCCCTCGACGATGGCGAGGCGCGAGTTGGTGTAGATGAGCGAGTCGCGGTCCTCGACGTTGTTGGCATAGTTGAAGCAACTCGTGGTCTGGGCGATGAGGTCGCGCCAGACGTCGTTGGTGGGAGCCACCATCCAGTAGGTGCTGTCCTCAGAGTTGAGCTGGGCATCAAGGAAGTTGAAGAGCTCGTTGCGCTGTGCGAAGACGGAGTCGAGATAGACGGTCTTACCGTTCTCGATGCCGCCGGGGATGCTTCGCGAGGGCAGGAAGTCCTTGTAGTAGAAGATGGGCTGCGAGCGGTCGCTGTTGAGCGTGTCGCCACAATAGAGGAACTTGCGCAGGCTGTCGAGGTCGGCATCCTTGCGCAGATACTCGAAGATGTTGGGGAAGTACGCTACCTGCTTGCCGACGGTGAAGAGCACGCCGTTCTCGTAGAGCGCATTGGTCGAGAGCATCGGCGTCTCGTTGATATGGCTGGCGGAGAGGACGGCATACTTGCCGTTCATGAGCACGATGGAGTCGCTGCTGTTGGGCGACACGGAGTAGTTGTAGAGTGCGATGTGGTTCTGCAGGAACTCCTTGATGACGGTGTTGTCCTCCTCGCTGACCTTGCCGTTCTCGTTGTTGTACTGACGGATCAGCTCGGCAGCCTCGTCGGCGGAGAGACTGGCGTTGGTGGGTGCGAAGACGGTGAACACCTGACTGCTGGCGAGGGCCTTGTCGTAGCCGCAAGCCTCGATGACGCTGGCGAAGTTGCTCAGGTCAGGGTTGGCCTTGATGGCCTGCCACAGCGAGCCATCGTTGACACCCGTGGCCGGAGCCTCGTAATGGTCGTCCCAAGTGTCAGTGCAAGCCGTGAAGGCTGCAATGAAGGCACACCCCATGAGCCCCGTCTGAATTAGTCTGTTTATCTTGGTAATCATAACTATTATCTATTATCTATTAACTGTTATCTATTAAAGGTCGTCCTCCATCTCGCCGTCACCGCCTACGCCGTAGACGCTCTTGGGCACCAGCTCGAAGTAGTCGAGCATGAACTCATTGTTGTTGCCCTGCTTGCCGTCGCTGGCCACGCGGAAACGCAGATAGTGATCCTTGTTGGCGTCGATGTAGGTCTGGCAGAGGATGCGGCGGTAGGTACGGGGATTGCCCGTGAAGTCGAACTGCTCGCCGCTGGAGGGATTGAAGTGATAGGTGCTGCGACCGGCACGATAGGCGCCCAGGTTCTTCAGCAGCTTCTGCTCCTCGGCCTTCTCCTCGGCTGTCTTGCCGTTGTAGTCGCCGAGCTTCTCGTCGTCGACGAAGCGGTCGCCGAGGAAAAACTCCTCGTTGAGGTAGACGGTCATGTCGAGGGGGATGCCCTGAGGCACACCGTCGAAGTAGACCTGTGCGACACCGCGGGTCTTCAGTCCGCAGAAGCCCAGTCGAAGCTGATACTCACCGCTCTTTGGCACTGGCGGGATGCGGAAGGTGAAGTCGTAGTCGCCGAAGAGGTTCCACTCATCGCCCTGCCACGACCAGAAGTTGGTGTGGGGACGGCGCATGACGACGTGGCAGTTGGTGAAGGAGACGCCGTCAAGATAGCCCAAGGGGAAGTAGAAGTTGCGTCCGTTCTTGGGGATGGAGGCGTCGTCGGGAGTGCCCGACGGGTCGTCCTGGGTGGGGTTGCCCTTGAGTCGCATGTCGTTGGTCATGACCTCAGGGAAGATGGTCGAGAAGTCCATGCGTATGCGGATATTCTGGACGATCTCTTGCACATCCTTCGAGAAGGCCACGATGTCGTCGACATAGAAGTAGTGGCCATTGAGGGCATCGTGGTCGACAGTGGTCTCGACCTTCGAGTCGATGAGCGCACCGCGGAAGTTGTAGGCCGGGGCGGCGTAGCGGCGGTTGATGAAGCGCTCGCCGACGTTGCCGTAGTCATTGCCGCGGCAGTCGTTGCCATCCTCGTCGCGGTCCATGGTGAGCTGTTCGATCTTCATCATGGTGTGGGGCAGCAGCGTCTGATACCAGTCGCAGGGGTTGGCCAGCTTGGTGTGGATGCCGAAGGCCTCGTTGGTGGCACCGACATTCATGATGAGCGGCGTCAGGTCGCTCGTGCCGGGCACGTAGCGGCTGATGATGTGGTACTGCACGAAGCGCTTCAGGGGGTTGACGCTGTCGGTCAGGTTCTCGAACGAGTGGCCGGGAGCATTGACGTCGGCAGGATAGACGGGGTCGTAGATCTGGCAGGCCAGCTCGTAGACGGCCCGCAGGCGTCCGTTGGCCGTGGAGATGCCACGCCGCTGGAACTCGCGGTCGTAGACCTCATCGGGCTCGACAAAGGCCGTGAATCCGTATTTCTTGGTGTCGGGCACCCAGGCCACCTCACGCCAGAAGTCGCTGGTGTAGTAGTACTTCTCGTAGTCCTTGGGATTATAGCTGGCATCCTCGACGAGCGAGATGTCCTCGTAGACGCCGGTGGCCTCGAGCGCCTCATAGAAGGTGCCGATGGTGCTGTTGTCGCGCAGGATGTCAGCGATGTAGCTGTTCGACTTCTCGAGAACCATGTCGATGGGCTGCACGATACCGTTCTCGACGGAGTCGTTCTTCAGGTCGAAATAGATGTGTGCGACGCCTTCGAGGAAGACCACGGCATTGCCGTCGTCATCGAGGCCCTGCGAGGTAGCCAGATAGCGGCCCAGCATGTTGCTGGTCTGCAGGCGGTCCTGCGTCATCTCGAACGTGGTGTACATGTTGGAGATGAGGTGTGTGCGGGCGATGGTGTCGCAGTCGGCATCGCTGAGCTGGTCGACGGACTGCAATCCGTGCTCACTGAGGAAGTTGCTGACGGCTTCGTTGGAGGGCAGGAAGCAGGTGTAGTGGCCATAGGTGGACAGGAGGTCCATCAGGTCGGCGCGCTGCACGATGGTGGCGAAGTCGCTGTACTGCGGACGGTTCCTGAGATAGTCGCTCATCATCTCACCGGTGAAGGTGTAGAAGTTCTCGCTGTCGGGCTCGTCGGAACAGGCTGTGAAGCCGCAGACGACCGAGAGCGCACAAAGTATTGAAATGAGTGTCTGTTTCATATCTTCAATCGAGCATTGGGGTTATTTGGTTTTCTCGTAACTGCTGTTCTCGCCACTGCCGAACGACGGGTTCTGGACGAGGTTGCGGTTGACCTTGATCTCATCATTATTGTAGGGCCAGAAGATAGCGTCCATCTTCTGGAAGAAGTTCTGGATGAACTGGCCGTTGACGCCGTCGCGCTTCTGCGCGGCCGACGAGAGCACCTGGGTGTTGCCGTCGCGCATCGAGCGGCGAACCAGGTCGTACCAGCGCTTGCCTTCGAACATCAGCTCGCGCTGACGCTCCTGCAGGACGAGCTGCTCCATCTGGGCCTTGGTCAGATAGTCGCCGGCGACGAGGGTGTCGACGAGGGTCGCCTCGCAGACGGAGCGCTTGTTGACGGCGTTGACCAGCGAGAAGGCCTGTGCCAGGAGCGGCTGGTTGTAGGCGTTGATCTCGTCGTCGCTGCCCTCGCGCATCTTCTGGCAGAGGGCCTCGGCCTTGAGCAGCATGATGTCGGAGAGGCGGTAGATGACCCACGAGCTGCTGTTGTAATAGTGATTGACATCGTTGATCTTGGCAAAAGGATATTTAGCCATATAGGAGACGCTGACATTTGTCGGCTGGGTCGCATTGATCAGCAAGCCACGCGAAGCAAACTTATTGATCGACTCGGTGTTCATGTTGACATTCTCATAGAGACGGGCGTCCACCTTCTTGTTGCGGTCAGCAAAGATGGTGCGCGAGGAGGTCTTGGCGATATCCTCGGTGACGGTGGTCGAGGGGCCTACGAGTCCCTTATCAACGGAAGCATTGCCGTAGAACGCGCCGACAGCCGAGTTGCCAGGCATCGTGTAGCCGGCCTCCGTCTTGTCGAAGAGGAGTTCGAAGACGGTCTCCTGACTATTACCGTTGACAAACACTTCAGTGTACGTGTTGCCGTAGTAGCCCGACGAGAGGCTGTTGACCAGGGGATAGCCGTTCATGCGGGTGTTGAGGACGTTCTGGCTGGAGCCGCCGAGTCCGAAGGAAGCGTTCTGACTGCGCTTCTCCTCGTACATCTTCTTCTTCGAGTCGATGACCATGTCAGCATAACGGATGCACTGGTCGTAGTCCTGCTTCCAGAGATACATCTCGCAGAGCATGGCGTGGATGGCGTCCTGGGTGATGCGGCCCGTCTGATAGAGGGGGCTGGTCTCAGGATAGCGCTCCACGGCATTGCCCTGGACGGCCTCGAGGTCCTGGATGAGCGAGTCGAGGACGGCGTTGAAGGGCGTTGCCGGCAGATCCATCTTCTGGTCGTCGTCGGTGAAGGCCTCCGTGCTGTAGGGCACGTCGCGGAAGGTGCGGATGAGGTAGAAGTAGCAGAGGTCGCGCAGGGCGGATACCTCGGCGATGGTGGCCTGCAGCTCGCTCTGGGTGTAGCCCGGATCACGCTCGGCCACCTGCGGTGCATACTTGATGACCGTGTTGCAACGGTTGATGACGTTGTAGAAGCCGTCCCACGTGGTGTAGGCGTTCATGGCGGTGATACTCTCCTTGAGAACGTTCTCAAGGTTGACGTCGTCGTTGATGTTCTGACCGGCCATGACGTTCTCACTGCGGAACTCGCCCCAGACCATCATGCGGCGCATGACGCCGTCGCCCTGGAGGGCCGAGTAGCATCCGGCGACGATGTTGTCGACGTCGGCCTTTTCGTTCCAGAAATCTTCAAGCACAATCTCGCTCTGCGACTTAATCTCAAGGAAGTCACTGCACGACGTAAGCCCGCCGAGCAGAGCGACTGCGCACATTATTTTATTATATATCTTTCTCATAATTGTGTATCGGTTTAGAAGTCAACAGTAACACCCAGCGTATAGGAGCGTGAGCGCGGCGTCTGGGCATTGTCGATGGCGGGGTCGTAGCCGACGTTCGAGATGTCGGGGTCGACGCCAGAGTACTTCGTGATGACAAAGGGGTTGTTGATCGAGGCGTAGAACGAGATGCGGTTCAGTCCGATCCACTTCAGGTACTTCTTCTTGATAGCATACGACAGCTGGGCGTAGCTCATACGGAGGTAGGAGCCGTCCTCGACGAAGCGGTCGCTGACCAGCGTGTTGAACTGCGAGTTGTCGCCGTGCATGGCGCGCGGGATGGAGGTCTGGTCGCCTTCCTTACGCCAGCGGTAGTTGACGGCCTGGCTCTGGTTGTCGTTGCCGATCATGGCCTCAGCGTGGAGGCGTGCCATGTTGATGATCTTGTTGCCGACGCGGTAGGTGAACTGCGTGGAGAGGCGCCAGTCGCCATAGTTGAAGGTGAAGCCGAAGCCACCGGTCAGCTTAGGCAGCGACGAGCCGAGGTAGGTGATGTCGAGAGCGTTGATCTGACCGTCGTTGTTGATGTCCTCATAGATGGCGTCGCCACCCTGGAAGCGGTAGTTCTTACCCGTGGCGTCGTTAGTGTAGTTGTACATCATGCGGACGGGCACGCCGTTAGCGTCGACCACGATGGTTCCGTCGGCATTGGTGGCCACGGGAGCGGTGTAGCCCTGAGCCAGGAAGTCCTGACGCTGCTCGGGGGTCATGTTGACGAAGGTGTTGTAGTTGTGGGTGTAGACGCCTTTGTACTTGAATCCGTAGATGGCTCCGAAGGGGTTGTGCACCTGCACTCGGCGCAGCCACTCACCGTTCTTGTAGCCGAAGGTCGAGTTGAGGTTGTCGAGGATGTACTCGTCCATCTCGAGGATTTCGTTGCGGTTGTTACCGAAGTTGGCGTTCATGTCCATGATGAACTTGCCGACCTTGATCAGTCGGTTGGTGTTGAGGTGGAACTCCCAACCCGTGTTGCGCATCTTACCGCTGTTGCGGTAGGGGACGGTGGCGAAACCGGCGTTCGAGGGGATGCGATAGTTGGCCATGAGCATGTCGGTGGTCGTCGAGCGGTAGCCCTCGATGGTGAGGGTAAGCTGGTCGTCGAAGAATCCGAAGTCGGCACCGACGTTATAGCTTGAGACGATCTGCCACTTCAGGTTGGTCAGCCGGATGTTGTTGGGCTGCATGGCGGCCATGTCGAGATAGCGGCTGGCCGAGCCATACTTCGACGTGTAGAGGTAGTTCTGGTTCGGCTGGTTGCCCACGCGGCCCCAGCTGGGACGCAGCGAGAGCATCGACAGGCCCATCTCGCGGAAGGGCTCCATCCAGGACTCGTCGATGATGTTCCATCGGAGCGAGACAGAGGGGAAGTAGCCCCAGCGGTGGCCGGGTCCAAACTTGGTCGTTCCGTCGGCACGGACGGTGACGTCGGCCATGTAGCGGCCCTTGTAGGCGTAGTGGGTCGAGAAGGTGTAGTACATCGAGCGCCACTGTCCGTAGCCCGAGGCGACGTCCTCAATCAGTCCGCCGGCGGCAGGGCTGGTGACGGTGTTGTCCGTCGAGGGCAGGCCGTAGCCGCTGGTGTTCTGATAGTTGGATGAGCCCGAGGTGAGCTCGAAGCGGCCCATGACCATCATCGAGTGGTCCTTGTTCTTGAAGGCGGGGATGAGGGTCAGCGTCTGCTTGGTGTTGAACGAGACGCTCTTCGACGAGCCGGCGAACGAGGTGTTGACCTTGCCCTCCCATCCGCGCGGGGTGACCTCCTGGGGATAGAACTTGTCGTCGTACTGGTTGAAGATGTTCATATAGACCGAGCCGCGCCAGTTCAGCTGCCAGTGGTCCTCGTCGAGTCCGAGCAGCTGGTAGTTGATGACCAACTCAGGCGACATGTCGTAGGTGCGGCGCTGGTTCTTGGCCAGCTTGGCCGAAGCGACGGGGTTGACATAGGTGCGCTGGTCCTTCTCGAAGACGCCCGAACCGATGTAGATGCCTTCCCAGGGCATGGTGTAGTAGGCCGACGTGTTCTTGCCTGTGATGGGGTCCTTCTCGTAGATGCTGACGTTCGGCATCTTCTTCAGGGCGATGGACAGCAGGTTGTCGTAGTTCATATCGTTCTTGGTGTAGGTCAGCGCGAAGTTGGTGCTGACGCGGATGCGCTGCGAGACGTTGTAGTCGAGTGCGACGCGGGTAGAGAATCGGTTGAGCTTCTGCTCAATCATCGTACCCGTCTCGTGGTCGAAGCCGCCGCCGATGCGGAACGAGGCTTTCTCACCGCCACCCGAGATGGTGACGTAGTGGTTCTGGCGCAGACCATGCTGTGTGACGGCGTCGCGCCAGTCGGTGTTGTCGCGATACTGTCGCCAGTCGGGGAATCCGCCCGTGTTGTCCAGATAGTTGATCTCGGGGATGGCGTTCTGGTCGGAGGCGTTGTCGTTCTGCTCAGGGTTGAAGTAGGCCTCCTTGAGCATCATGGTGTAGTCGTCACCGTTGAGCAGCTTGTAGCCCTGGGGCTGATAGGTGCCGGTGAGCTTGAGCGAGTAGGTGAGTTTCGGCTTACCGCGCACACCGCGCTTGGTGGTGAGCTCGATGACGCCGTTACCACCCTGCGAGCCGTAGACGGCCGTGGCGGCAGCGTCCTTGAGCACGGTGATCGATGCGATGTCCTCAGGGTTGATGTTGAGCAGCTCGGCAAACTTCTCGTTGTTGGCACCGGCCATGTCGAAGTTGTCGAGGCTGACCTCGCGGATGTTGCCGTCGACGACGATGAGCGGGTTGGCGTCGGTCAGCGTCGAGAGCGAGGAGGCACCACGCAGACGCATGGTAGAGCCGCTTCCCAGGTCGCCCGAGTTGCCGATGATGTCAAGACCTGCGATACGGCCCTGCAGGGCCTCGTCGACGGAGGTGATGCCCAGACCCTCGAACTCCTTCATCGAGATGGTCTGTGTGGCGTACGAGATTTCGCGCTCAGGAATGGGCAGTGCGTTGCCTTGCATGCGCTTCTTCGACTTGACGACGACCTCCTTGATCTGGGTGGCCGAGGTCATGGTGACGTTGAAGGTGGTCTTGTTGATAGGCAGCGTGATCGTCTTCGTGCCGACGTAGCTGAAGCGGATCTTGTCCTTGGCATTGCGAATCTTCATCGTGAAGTTACCGTTCAGGTCGGTAACGGCCGACTCGATGATACGGCCGGTAGCGTCGATTTCGCAGACCGTAGCACCCATGAGCGGACCCATATCGTCGCTCACCGTACCGTGAACCGACGAGATTGTCTGTGCGCCGATGGTCGTGGTGAACATCAGTGCCAGCACCATGATGATATGCTTAATAATTCTCATATTGCGTAGTGTTCCTCCTTAGTTGATGTTAAGATAAGTTCTGACCACCTGGCGCCAGGGCTTCATCGTCTCGAAGAAGAGCGGCGCATTGATCAGATGGACCACGGCGTCGCTGGCCATGAAGAGGCGGGCGCTGTTGTTGGTGCCATCGAACCAATACTCACGGCAGACGTTGTTGTAGAGGCCCTCGGTCTTCTGCACCTGACGGGTGTTGCCCACGAAGTCGGTGACAGAGAGCTTGTCGTTGTCGAACTCGACGGTCAGGGGGAAGAAGCGTCCCGTCTCGGGGTTGCGCTTCATCGACTCGTAGTTGTTGTCGCTCTGGCCGGCTTCAGGGGCCATGCCGATGGCCAGCGAGTGGTCCTGAACGTGATAGCGGATGAAGTCGGAGATGATTTCCTTGACGCAGGCGCGCACCTTCTCCTGGACGGCCTCCTTGTCCTCCCACGTGGCATTGGCAGTATACCAGTGCTCTGCCTCGCAGATGCTGTCGAGGACGGTGTGCTCGATGGTCTCGCGTCCGACCTCCTCCTCCCAGAGGGTCAGGTCGGCGTCAAGCTCACGGTCGGTGGGCAGCAGGCCGTCGCGCTGCAGCTGCTGCAGGGAGCTGTTGGAGGGGACGTAGACAGTGTAGTTATAGTTGTCGAAGAGCGACATGTTCTTGTTGCCCTGAGCCTGTCCGCTCGGGGTGTACTTGTTGTTCAGCTTCTCAGTCAGCAGCGACGTGAAGTCGTTGTTGAGCAGGCTGAAGAACGAGCTATACTCAGGATGCTCGCGCAGCGTCATATAGAGCGACTTCTGGGCCGTCATCGGCACCTGGTCCTCAATCTGGTAGGAGCGGCCGTTGCTCTTGGTGTAGACCTGGGTGGCGGGCAGCGGCTTGTCGTTGTGCTCCATCTGCCAGCCGCCGGCGAAGGCCAGCGAGCCGTCGGGCTGCTGCATCACCTTGACGAGGCTGCCGCCCTTGGTCTTGAAGTACTGGTAGCCCTCGCGGACATAGTCCTCGAGCGTCTTCGACTTGTCGGGGATGACGATGATGAGCTGGTTGACCATGTCGTCGAGCATCTTGTTGATCACCTTGCGGCCCACCTCCAGCTGTGTGCGTGCGCCCTGGGTGATATTGCCGTCGGCATCGACCGTACAGTTGAAGCGGCTGGCCTGGACGCGCTCCTCTGACGACTTGGAGGGGTCGTAGCGGAAGCAGATCAGCTGGGGAGCCTCGACGGTGTAGGTCTCATCGCCCTCGCCGGTGATGTTGTTGGTGGCTCCGTAGGTAGCAGGATCGATGTAGTAGAACATGGCGTCGTTGGTAGGCATCAGCAGCGCATACTTCGAGTCCATGGAGAGGAGGTAGGGCAGATAGGTCGACTTATTGTTGTTGTTGTCGCTGGTCTCGATGGCCCAGTAGATGATGTTCATCGTCGACTGGTGGGCCAGTGCGGGATAGGCTACCGAGGCATACTCGGCCGGTGCGAACACCTTCTTGACCAGATAGACGACGCCGTTGCAGCCCATGAAGCACGAGTCGATGTCCTCAACCTTGATGCCGAGGGCCTCCTTGGCGTCGTTGAGCACGTGGTCGAACTTCGAGGGAACGCTCTCGGTGAACGTGGGCAGCATGTTGACGTTGATCAGCTTGGCCAGTGTGGCAGCGGGGATGGAGTCCCACGACTTATACTCGTCCTGCAGGTCGCGTCCGTCGCCGTTCCACCATTCGGTGAGGGCCTCGTTCGTCGGCACGATCATGGCGCCGGCATCGTAGTGCAGGTCGTAGCCCATGGTGTTGGAGTACATGTAGTGGTTCCATCCCGGGTCGAACGACAGCTGTGCCGGTGCGGTCTCGCCGTTAGGCATGCGGTTGTTCTCCTGTCCGCCGAGTGAGCGCTTGCTGTAGTAGCGGAGGGTGAAGACGGAGTCCTCGTTGTTGTAGATACGATTATACTCGCGTGTGCCGTTGGCATGATAATATGGTGCCGAGAAGCGGTCGACGAGTGCCGACCACATCGACATCTGCGGATGCTGGCGCAGGATCTCGGCCATGTTGGGCGACGACTCGATGACGCCGTCGACCTTCTGCACGTAGCCGTTCTTGCAGGTGATGTCGCGCTCGATGACCTTCTTGCCGTTGACCCATGCCTCGTCGGTCGAGGTGGCCTGTCCGTTGGTGAGCACGGCGAGGTCCTCGTCGGTGATCTTATAGTAGCGCATGAAGGCGGGCAGGAAGTGGATCATCGGGGCGGCGGTGCCGTCCTTGAAGATGGGCATGCTCTTGCCGCGATTGCGATAGCTGTCCCAGGCCTCGGTGCCGGGCATCTTCGACGCGGGCATGACGTAGACCGAGTCGTAGATGGAGGCAGCCGTCTCGCGGCGCATGGCCATGCCCTCCATGGGCGGGTTGCCGCTGACGTTCGACATCAGCTCGATGAGGTAGGCGTTGTTGATCATCGAGTTGTTCAGGAGCAGCTTTTTCTGTGCCTCGGTGAGCTGTTCATAGCTGTTGACGCCCCACGAGTTGTGGCCGAACCACTCGTTGTAGGCATTGTCGTCAGCAGCGAAGAGCGTCTTCGAGCCTGTGTGGCCGAGCACCTCAGCCTGGCCGAGGTCGTCGATGAGACGCAGGGTGGTCTTGTAGTGGCCGTCTTCCTGCAGGCGCTCGTAGATAGAGTTGCCCAGCCATGAAGGCTGTCCGGTGAGCACGTCGTCGGAGCACGACGTCGTGGTCAGGGTGGCTGTCCCTATGAGCATCCCGCAGATGGCCATCACCACCTGTCGCTTTTGCATTACGATAGTTTTACGTTTCATAGAGTTTTGTTAGTGTTATTGTTTTTTTATCTCGTTTCTTTGTATGATGACGCCCGTAATACCGGGCTTATGGGGTTTCAATCTTGGTGAGCCGACGCGTGGAGGTCAGCTGAATCATGAGTCCCGCAGATGTCTGCGGCTATGTCTCTCTATATATATAATTAAGGTGTAGTCAACAGAAAATGAAGGGGCTGGCGACGACCGTTTTTCGCTTCCGGTCGCCCCAGTCCCTTATCTCAGGTTTAGAATGTTATAGAAATCATTCTTACTTTACAACACGTCTTTACTTACGGATCTTCTTGATGATGACAGCACCGTTGCCCATGGTCTGGCGCATGATGACGATGCCATTGCCGAGGCCGGCAGCCTTGCGGCCGTCGAGGGTGAAGAACTCGGTGCGGACGGGCTCGCCCAGGTTGACATTCTCGATGCCCTGAGAGTCGGAGGCGTCGCCGTCGACGACGAGCTCACTGTTCTCACCGAAGTAGACGAGTGTCCAGTTGTCCCAGATACACCAGTTGTCGCTGATGTTGACATCCTTCTTCATACCGATGCGTGCCTTGCCGTCCTTGCCGACCTTGAAGGTCAGAGGTGCGTTGGTATAGTAGAAGGGCGACTCGGAATCGCTCGGGTCGAGCTGGCTGAGGAAGGCGTCGCCAGCGGCCACCATCGAGTTGGGCACGAACTTGCCGGCACCCTCAACGACCTCTACGAAGCCGTCGCCGGGATTGTCGTCGCGTGCCTCGGCAGCGAGGCGCTTCAGGGGCTTGCTGCTGTAGATGCTGTCAGCGTCGGCCACAACCATGGCATAGTAGAATGCGTAGTTGAGGCTGTCGGGGTTCGACTGGTAGTTGCTGTAGTCAGCGGCGTATCCACCGGCGCGGTAGAAGCCCTGGACGTTGAGCTGATAGGTACCTGCGGGCAGTCCGTAGATGTCCTGATAGTAGTCGAAGTTGGCGTTGAAGATCTCCACGTTGCCGGCCGTAGCGTTGTAGGCAGCCGTCGTGCCGTCCCATCCGCTGTTGTCAGCATCGTAGCTGCCGTTGACGACGACGTTGCTCACCTCGACGGGAGCCAGGTCGCTGGCGTCGGCATAGTCAGAGGGCAGGCGCAGCATCGTCTTGGCCTCCTTGATCTTGATCATGTAGTCAGCCACGTCGGCATCCTCGAGCTCGCGACCGGCGATGGCACCGGAAATCGTCTCATAGAGGGCGCCGGCATTAGCCTGAGCAGCCTGGGTGGCCGTCTGGCTGTACTGTCCGAGGTCGTCGAGCAGTGCCTCGTTGGCATCGTTGAGCTGCTTGAAGAGGGCGACGGAGGCGCTGACATTCTCCTCAGCGTCGAAGAGGTCGCTCAGGGCGTCGAAGAGCACCTCGCCGTCGTCGCTGGTCAGTGCAGCCTCAGCGGCATTGATGGCAGCCACGAGGTTGTTGTAGATGGTCTTGCCCATGTTATCGGAAAGCATGGTCTTGGCGTTGGCAATCTCGTCGGGCAGCACGTTGAGCACGGCGTTCTTGTTCTTACCGACGTTGTAGAGCTTGAAGTTGTCCCAGATGGCCCAGCTGTCGCCCAGCTGGTTGGTGGTACCCTTCACGCCGACGCGCATGTCCTGACCCTTGCGGATGATACCGTAGGCCGACTGCTTGTACTTGCCGGCGTTGCTGGCGACCTCGAAGCTGGCCATGCCGTCGGGGAAGTTCAGCGTGGTGCCGTCAGCGGTCGTGATCTGAGTGTTCTGAGTGCTGTAGGCCTCAGCCTCGCCCGGCTCGTCGAAGAGGTTCTTGAACGGGGTCTGCTTGGCGTTCATATAGACGAACACAGGAGCACCGTTGGGCTTGACGACGTCAGCGTCCTGACTTGCATAGTGATCCCATGCAGCCTGGCCGCGGCCGTAGCGGTAGAAGCCCTGCACCTCGATCTCGTAGATGCCCTCGGGAGCGTCCTTGACAACCTGATAGATGTCGAAGCTGGCGTTGTTCCAGCCCTCGTAGCCGTTGTTACCATAGGCGACGTTACCACCGCCGGCAGCCACGCGGGTCCAGCCGTCGGCATTGCCGGTGAAGGCAGGATTGGTCAGCAGGTTGGTCATGTCGACACGGTCGCCATCGACGGCCTTATACCAGTTCTTCACCTCGTTGAGGATAGTAGTCCACTTGTCGATCTCGGCCTGCAGCTCCTCGTTGGTCAGCTCGTGATCGTTGATCACGTCCTCAGCGTCGAACTCAGCCCAGTCGCCCACACCGTAGGTATTCTCGATGCGATCCTGGTCGAGGTTCTCGTTGCTCTTGATGTCCATGGCCTGATTGACGAGGGCCTTGTACTGATTCCAGAGGTTAATGTTGAGCGTGACGTTGCTCACGGCAGCCTCAACAGCGGCGATGGCAGCGAGAGCCTCCTCGCGGTTGCTGGCCTTGAGGCCCTGGAGGGTCTCGTTGTAAGCCTCGACATACGACTCGGTGACGGTGACATCGTCGGAGAGCGTCGAATAGTCGGTGCAGCCCTTGACATACTCGTCGACCCAGTACTGGTAAGCCTCAGCGGCGTTGCCGTAATAGGTCAGGTTGAACTGGTCGAAGACGGCCCAGTCGGTCGAGCTGCCAGCTACGTTATGATCCTTCTTCACACCGAGGACGGCGTTGCCGTCAGCGACGGAGAAGAAGAGGTTGGTGTCATACCAGTTCTTGCCCTCCTCCTCGTAGTAGAGACGGAAGGTCGAGGGGTTGTTGGGGATGTAGTAGGTGATGCCGTCGGCCGTTGTGGTCGAGCCCTCAGCGTTGGGGGTGTTGAAGTAGGTAGTAGCACCATACTTGTCGACGAGCGACTCGGTGTTCAGCGGAGCATAGGCGTTGTTGAAGTAGGTGCGCAGGGTGTCGCCCGTAGCAGCATACATGTAGGCCACCTTGTTGGCGCCGCTGATCAGGTCAGCATAGGTGCCACGGAAGAAGGTCTTGGCGTTCATCTTGTAGACACCCTTCGGCAGGTCGGTCAGCTTCTGATAGGTGTCGAACGTCTTGTTGTAGTGCTCGGCCACGTTGGCAGCAGCGTGGTTGCCGTCGCCGGACATGCCGGGGCCTGTGCCGCTCCAGCCGTCGCTGTTGCCGGTGCCGAAGTCGGGGTTCTTCAGCGAGGTGGTCATGTTGACGGGGCTACCGACGCTGGCTGCATTCTCGGCTGCCTGGGCGATGGCCTCCTTGACAGCTGCGATGGCAGCCTCAAGCTCCTCCATCGTGGCGCTCTCGTTGAGGTAGACCTGCTCCTGGGCAGCGACGTTGATGCCCTTGCCCTTGGCGACATTGATGATGTCGAGCAGCTCCTGAGCCTTGTCGAAGATGGCAAAGGCCTGGCCGGCTGCCTCGTAGTCCTCCACGCTGACGAGTGCCCAGTCGATGTGGTTCACCTCGCTGTTAGCCACGAGGTTGTCGCTGACGGGGAAGCGCTTGGAGTCGTCAGTGAAACCGGCGTATGCGTTGCCGAAGCTCTGGGGGATGGTGTCGCAACGGCCCATGTAGAGGGTGCTGCCGTCAGCAGCCTCTTCGATGGGAGCCAGGTTGGCCAGGCGGAATCCGTTGCCGGTCGTGGGCTCAACCACCCAGTAGGGGCGACCCCAAGAGGCCGACTGGTCGCAGTAGACGGACGATCCGGCAGCCTCAGCACATGCGTTGTGCCAATTGTAGGTGGTGCTGCGGATGCAGATAAAGTCATAGAGCAGGTAGCCGCCGTCGGCAGCTTCCTCGAAGTACAGCTTCACGGCCGAGGCGTGAGGACCGACGCAGCCGCGCGTGCCCCAGTTGTTGCCTTGGGTGAAGAACAGGTGGGCCGACGTGTTGTAGAGGTAGTAAGGTGCCTCCTTCGTGCCTACCTGGAACGGGATGGTGCTCGGTTCGGGAGCCTGGCGGACTCCGTCAACGATAGCAGCCTGTGCACCGAGGCCACAGAGCCAAAGTGCGCTCAAAACGAGTAGTTTTGAAATCTTCATAAGCTTACGAATTTTAAAAAGTTAGTAAATAAATTATAGTAGTTTCAATCCATTACGGTCGTTTCGTAGTCAGCCCGACTTATTTGCACGGGAGGCAATTCGGCGACAAAGATACTAAAAAAATCTTATAAGTCGTATCATTTTTGCAGTTTTTTTTTTCGTAAGAGGGCAAAAATTAGTGTTTTTTTTACACGATAGCACTTTCCTGCGTGTTATTGAACAGATTTTCCGGCGACAAAGTGGGTCATGGGCGCAAGCGAAGAAAGGGGGATGCAAAAAAGTGGCTTCGGAAAGGCAAAAAGGGCCATGAAATGTAAAGAAAATTTTGAATTAAACGGCTCGGTTTTGCAACAGCCTGACTTTCAGCAAGTTTACGTTTTAGCAAAAACAAAGCGGTGCTTTTCGACAAGAGAAGCGGTGCTTTTCGGGTCGAGAAGTGCAGCTTTTTGCCTCGAAAAGCGGCACTTCTCCGATTCAGGAAATCGGTTTGTCAAGAAAGTTCACAATACAAACGATATAGATATTGAAGTTACAGACCCCACCCCCAACCCCTCCCCTTGGAGGGGAGGGGAGCAGCTGCGCCGTCATTCCCTGCGAGCAGTGCGGTAGCCACTCCCCTCCTTTGGAGGGGTCGGGGGAGGCTACTCCCCTCCCTTTCAAGGGGAGGGGTTGGGGGTGGGGTCTGTAATATCTTTATTAGTCCGCATTATCACCATAAAACTACTCAATGTGGTGATAAGTTCCCGACAGCTGTCAACGCCCCCCTGCCCCCCTCTAATCTTAGAGGGGGAGTCAGTTAGCGTGCATGCCGCCCGCATCCGCCGGTGTCACTGCGCCCATCTATTCCTACGGTACTATCCAACTCCCCCTCTAAGATTAGAGGGGGGGGCAGGGGGGCGTTGAAATCTCGGGCATTTATCACCATATTGATTAAAACTATATTATCACCATTAATCCGCATTATCACCATAAAAAACACTTCACAGATATATATAAAAAACATCAGCCGGGGAAGAAATCCTCGGCTGACGCTTTCATATTCATCAGATGCTTGTAAAAAGCTTAGAAGTCCATGTGGTCGAGAGCATCGCTGAAGTCCTTCGGCTCCTGCTGCTGGGCGGGATCGCGGTAGGGCTCGCCCATCTCCTCGGCGGGACGCTGACGGCGCTCGCCACGGTCGCGGCGCTCACCGCCCTGCTGGCGACGGTCGCCACGGTCGCCGCCACGCTCGCGACGGTCGCCACGACGCTCACCACGCTCGGGACGCTCGCCACGCTCCCTGCGGGCGGGACGCTCGACGTAGCCCTCGGGCTTGTCGATGAGCACGCGGTGCGACAGCTTGTACTTGCCGGTCTTGGGGTCGATCTCGAGCAGCTTCACCTGGATGTGGTCGCCCTCCTTGATGCCAGCCTCCTCGACGGTCTCGAGGCGCTTCCAGTCGATCTCGGAGATATGGAGCAGTCCGTCCTTGCCGGGCAGGATCTCGACGAAGCAGCCGTAAGGCATGATGGAGCGGACGACGCCGTCGTAGACCTCGCCCACCTCGGGGATGGCGACGATGGCACGGATCTTGGCCAGTGCGGCCTCGATGGAGTCCTTGTCGGGACCGCTGACCTGCACCTTGCCGACGCCCTCGGTCTCCTCGATGTTGATCGAGGTGCCGGTGTCCTCCTGCATCTGCTGGATGATCTTGCCGCCAGGGCCGATGACGGCACCGATGAACTCCTTGGGTATCTCGATCTGGACGATGCGGGGCACCTGAGGCTTGAATTCGGCGCGGGGCTCGCTGATCGTGTCGGTCAGGCAGTTGAGGATGTACTCGCGGCCCTGCTTGGCCTGCATGAGGGCCTTCTCGAGGATGTCGAACGAGAGGCCGTCGCACTTGATATCCATCTGCGTGGCGGTCAGTCCGTCGCGCGTGCCGGTGGTCTTGAAGTCCATGTCGCCCAGGTGGTCCTCGTCGCCGAGGATGTCGCTGAGCACGGCATACTTATCCTCACCGGGGTTCTTGATCAGACCCATGGCGATACCGCTCACGGGCTTCTTCATGGGCACACCTGCATCCATCAGGGCCAGCGTGCCGGCGCAGACGGTGGCCATCGACGACGAGCCGTTCGACTCGAGGATCTGGCTGACCAGACGCACCGTGTAGGGGAAGTCCTCGGGAATCTGACCCTTCAGGCCGCGCCATGCCAGATGGCCGTGGCCGATCTCGCGACGGCCGACGGAGCGCTGGGCCTTGGCCTCGCCCGTACAGAACGGGGGGAAGTTATAGTGGAGCAGGAAGCGCATGTAGCCGCGGTCGAGCACGTCGTCGACGAGCTTCTCGTCGAGCTTGGTGCCCAGGGTGCAGGTCGACAGCGACTGCGTCTCACCGCGGGTGAAGATGGCCGATCCGTGAGGCATGGGCAGCGGGCTCACCTCGCACCAGATGGGGCGGATGTCGGTGGTCTTGCGGCCGTCCAGACGGATGCCCTCGTCGAGGATGCAGCGGCGCATGGCGTCGCGCTCCACGTCGTTATAGTAGCGGTCCATCATGGCGCTGTATTCGTCGTCGCTGATCTCGACGGCGGAACCGTCGAGCACAGTGTTCTCGGCGGTTTGGCCGTCGAGGGCAGCCTTGCGCTCGGCGAAGAACTTCTCCTTGAAGTCCTCGAGCAGCTTGTCGAAGGCGTCGGCGCGGTCCTGCTTGGGCAGGGCCTGCTTCGTGATGTCATAGGCCGGCTGATAGAGCTCGCGGTTCATGCGGGCACGCAGCTCCTCGTCGTTGACCTCGTGGTTGTATTCGCGCTTGACGTCCTTGCCGAGCTCCTTCGACAGCTCGGTCTGCAGCACGCACATGGGCTTGATGGCGTCCATGGCGGCCTTGAGGGCGCCGAGCAGGTCCTGCTCTGAGACTTCCTTCATCTCGCCCTCCACCATCATGATGTTGTCAGCCGAAGCACCGACCATGATGTCCATGTCGGCATGCTTCATCTGCTCGAAGGTCGGGTCAATGACATACTCGCCGTTGACGCGAGCCACGCGCACCTCCGAGATGGGGCACTCGAAGGGAATATCGCTGCATGCCAGGGCTGCCGAGGCGGCAAAGCCGGCCAGGGCGTCGGGCTGGTCGACACCGTCGGCCGAGAGCAGCATGACATTGACAAAAACTTCAGCATGGTAATTGCTGGGGAACAGCGGACGAAGGACGCGGTCCACCAGTCGCGATGTAAGGATTTCGTTGTCGCTAGGCTTGCCTTCGCGCTTGGTGAATCCGCCGGGGAAACGGCCGGCTGCACTGTACTGTTCACGATAATCTACCTGCAAAGGCATGAAATCTGTTCCGGGAACTGCATCTTTTGCGGCACAAACGGTGGCCAGAAGCACGGTGTTGTTCATGCGGAGCATGACGCTGCCGTCAGCCTGTTTTGCCACTTTCCCGGTTTCAATTGTGATGGTTCTTCCATCAGGCAATTGAACGGTCTTTGTAATTACGTTCATCTTAATTTAAAAAACATCTAAAAATAAAAAACGGCGCAAAGTTACACATTATTAGAGAAATAAAAGAATTCTCGCCCTCTTTTTTTTGTTTTTTATGAATAAAAGCATTATCTTTGCACCCAAAAACAACAAAAAGATGAAAACATACAAGATTATAAGGCTCATCACACCGGCCGTAGCTGCCGTCATGATGGGCGCCTGCTCACAAAATGCGAAATTCACCGTCGAGGGCACCATCGAGGGGGCTCAGGACTCCATGCTCTACCTGCACCACATGGCGCTCAGCGGGCCCACCGTGATCGACTCGGTGCGGCTCACGGCCGACGGCGCCTTCAGTTTCAAGGCCGATGCCCCCGAGGCGCCCGACTTCTACGTGCTGCGCATCGACGGCCAGATCATCAACTTCTCCGTCGACTCCACGGAGACGGTCAGCATCCGGGCGAAGTATCCCGGCATGGCGGCCAACTATGCCGTCAGCGGGTCGGACAACTGCGAGCGCATCCGCCAGCTGGCCCTCAAGCAGCAGGCACTGCAGCGGCAGGCCATAGCCCTGCAGCAGGGCTACATCGGACAGGAGCTGGCCGACTCGATCGACGCGCTCGTCGACCGCTACAAGCAGGACGTCGTCAAGAACTACATCTTCGCGGGCCCGGACCAGACGTCGTCCTACTTCGCACTGTTCCAGACGCTCGGCTCAGCGCCCATCTTCAACCCCCACGCCAGCCGCGACGACATGCGCACGTTCGGCGCCGTGGCCACCTACTGGGACACGTTCTTCCCTGAGTCGGAGCGGGCACAGAACCTGCGCAACATCACGCTGAAGAGTATGAACGAGGCCCGCACGGTGCAGGCCCGCGAAAATCAGGTGATCGACGCCGGGAAGGTCATCCAGTCGGGCGTCGTCGACCTGCGGCTGCCTGACAACAAGGGGCAGATGCGCACGCTGACGGAGCTGAAGGGCCGCGTGGTGCTGCTCGACTTCCACGCCTTCGCCACGTCGGAGTCGGCCGCCCGCATCCTCCTGCTGCGCGAACTATATAATAAGTATCACGACCGCGGACTGGAGATCTATCAGGTCAGCATCGACCCCGACGAGCACTTCTGGAAGCAGCAGGTGGCTCAGCTGCCCTGGATCACGGTGCGCGACGCCGAGGGCGAGTCGCTCGCGAAATATAATGTGCAGGCCGTGCCTGAGTTCTTCACCATCGACCGCCAGAACCAGCTGCAGAAGCGCTCGTCGCAGATGGACGACCTCGAGGCTGAGATCCGCGCGCTGCTATGAGGCGGTGGTGGTGGGTCTGGGCGGCTTTGGCATGCCTGGCAGCCTTGGCCCCCTCCAACCTCCCCCCACTGGGGGAGGCTGCTGCGCCAGAATTATCCGCCGCAAAAGCCTCCCCCAGTGGGGGGAGGTTGGAGGGGGCCAGGAGGTTGGAGGGGGCCCTCACCCTCACCCGCCAAAGCGATTCGGCTTACTGCCTGAACGACTGGCCGCTGCCCTACCCCGTCTACAGGTTTCAGACGGGCGACGTCGACGGCGACGGCAGCGAGGACGCCCTGGTGGGCGTCGTCAAGTCGACGCGCTTCCATCCCGAGAAGGGCCGCCGCCTGTTCATCTTCAAGCAAGTGGACGGCCATGCGCGGCCGATGTGGCTGGGCTCGCGGCTGGGCGGCGTGCTGGTCGACTTCCGCTTCGCAGACGGCCGCATCCGGGCCATGGAGACCACCCCCGACAGCTCGTCCTACGCCGTCAGCGAATACCGCTGGCGCGACTTCGGCCCCTACTTTGAACGCTTTCTGATCAAAAACACTGACAAAACGACAGCCATTAAATATCTGAACCAATGAAAAAGATCCTATTTGCCTGTGCAATGGCCATCATGGCAACGGCCTGCAACCAGAAAATGACGACGGCGACGGAACAGGAAACCGACGTACTGCCCGTCAGCCATATCGACGTCGAGAGCCTCATCGACTCCATCGACCTCGACATGGACATCTCGGCTCTGCCGCTCTGCGACCTCTACGTGCTGCGCCATGCCTTCGACGCTCGCCGGGGACTGCCCTTCCGCGATGCCTACCTGCGCAGCATCTACCAGAGCACGACGTGGTACGACTCGCTGATGTGGGCCTTCGACGACGACTCGCTGAACTTCGACTGGCACTACGACGAGAACAGCACGCTCTCTTGGCGCGAGCAGTATTACCAGTCCATACGGCCCGCCGTCCTCAAGCATACCGACGAGGAGCAGGCCTTCATCGACCGCGTCAAGGCACGCGAGGACGAGCTGCGGGGGCTGAACTTCAAGGTCCCCGAGGGGCAGCGCGTCAACGTGGGTAATGTGCTCAACGCCTCGCAGCTGCTCGAGGGCGTCGACCCGGCACTCACCTCGATGCTCGCACAGAACGGCTTCGCCATCGTGCCGGCACAGCATCTGCAGCTGTTCCATGTCTACGAGGCCAACGACTACCACGTGTTCCCGTCGTTCGTCACCACCGACCTCTACCTACAGCTCTATCACCTCTACTTCGACGCCCTGCTGCGCGAGGTGGAAGAACATCGGTTCTACCCTCTGCTGGGACATTTCTGCGATGAAGCGCAAAAGGCCTTCCCCATCAGGCAATTCGAGGATGAGATGTTCGACACCCTCGCGGCCACCAAATGGATCAACACGTATTTCAACGTGGCCAAGGCCCTGCTGATAGAGCAGGCACCAAAGCAAGACCCCGTGGCACAGGCCGAGTACGAGCGAGTGATGAAGAGCGAAAACAGCCTGTCGGAATTCCTCGGCTATACGGAAGCGCCCTTTGAATATAGTCTGTTTCGGCCCCGAGGCCACTATACTCGCAGCGACGCCCTGAAACGCTATTTCCGCACGATGATGTGGCTGCAGACCGTTCCCTTCCGGACCGACAGTCCGTTCGACATGTTCAAGGCTTCCCTGCTGGCCCAAGAAGTGTATGACAACAAGAAGCTCAACGCCCTCTACAAGAGGCTGACCGAGCCCATGACATGGCTCATGGGACAGCCCGACGACGTGAGTATCATGCAAATGGGAAGAATGATGGCTGATGGGGAAACAGATGATATTGACCCCAATGAGTTGGGCAAGAAAATCGATGAAATCGCGGAAAAACAGACGCGCATACGGCCAAAATTCCTGCGCACGGGTCGCAACAAGGTGCGACTGATGCCGCAGCGCTATCAGCCTGACGCCGAGGTGCTGCAGGAGATGGTCGACTACGAGTCGACGCCCACGAAGCGGGCCACCCCGCGCGGCCTCGACGTCTTTGCCGCCATGGGCAACACCGTCGCCGAGCGCATCCTCATCGACGAGCTGCAGGAGCCGAAGCGATGGGACAAGTATAAGCCGAACCTGGAGCGCATGAAGCGGCTCATGGACAGCATCGACTGGCAGCAGACGGTCGCCACCCGATGGATCGATGCCCTCGCCACCGTCGCCGCACCGGCCGACAGCGCCGCACCTTACTTCATGCTGGCGCCGGAGTGGGGACTCAAGGGACTGAACGCCGCACTGGCCTCATGGACCGAACTGAAGCACGACGCCATCCTCTATGCCAAGCAGCCCATGGGCGCCGAGTGTGGCGGGGCCGGGCCTCCCGACCCGGTGGTGCAGGCCTACGTCGAGCCTAATGTCAGGTTCTGGCAGAAAGCCCAGGAACTGCTCACGCAGACCAACACCGTGCTGCAGAGCTACGGACTGCTGACTGACCGCGCGAAGAGCATCAGCGAGCAGATGGCCGACCAGCTGGCCTTCCTCCTGCAGGCCAGCAAGGACGAACTGGCCGGACGAGGCCTGAGCGAGGAGCAGTGCGACCAGCTGAAGCACATCGGCGCCACGTTCGAGAACCTCTCGCTCGACATGCTCCGCGACAAGGACCACGAGCTGTGGGAGTGGGACGACGTGCAGGGCCCGGAGCGCTCGGTAGCCCTCGTGGCCGACGTCTATACGGCTAATGCCGACAACAACCCGCAGCAGTCGATCCTCTATGAGGGCGTGGGCCCGGCCGACGAGATCTATGTCGTCATCGAGGTGCAGGGCTATCTGTGGCTCATGCGCGGTGCCGTCTTCTCCTATCGTGAGTTCACGCGGCCCTACGGCGAGCAGCGCATGAACGACGAGGAGTGGCAGAAGCGCCTCGAGAGCGACCCGCGGCAGGGCGTGCCCGAATGGATGAAGCCCGTCATCGCCCCCGTCAAGCAGGCCCCCATTGACAATGAGAAAGTTTTTTATAGCTCTGGCTGTTAGCCTGTCCTGTATGTCGGCATGCCATGCCGACAAACACAAACCGCAGCAAGCCTCCATCCTCTTCACCGGCGACATTCTGCTCGACCGCGGGGTGCGCCGCACGATAGAACGGCAAGGAGCCGATGCCCTCTTCACACGGGGCATCGACTCCTTGCTGCGTTCTGCCCAGGTCGTGGTGGGCAACCTCGAGTGCCCGGCCACACGCATCAAGGCCCCGACGCAGAAGCGCTTCATCTTCCGGGCCGAGCCGGAATGGCTGCAGGAGCTCCGCCGCCATGGGTTCACCCATCTGAACCTGGCCAACAACCACACTGTCGACCAGGGACGCCGCGGACTCACCGACACGCAGCGCAACGTCCGCGAGGCTGGCATGGTGGCGGTCGGCGCCGGACCGACCATGAGCGAGGCTGCACAGCCCGTGCTGCTCTGCCGCCAGCCGCGCCGCGTATGGCTCATCGCCTCGCTGAGACTGGCTCTAGAGAACTTTGCCTACTTGCCGCAGAAGCCGAGTGTCAGTCAGGAGCCATTGGACTCGCTACTGCGCCGCGTGGCCCGGCTGCGCCGCCAGGACCCGAGGGCCGTCATCGTCGTCAGCCTCCACTGGGGCGCCGAGCACACGCTGCGGCCCACGGCGAGCCAGCGCATGGAGGCCCACCGCCTGATCGACGCCGGGGCTGACGCCCTCATCTGCCACCACACCCACACGCTGCAGACCGTCGAGCACTATCGCGGCCGCCCCATCTACTACAGCATCGGCAACTTCATCTTCGACCAGTCGAAGCCCGTCAACGCCCGCGCCGCCGTTGTTCAGCTCGACGTCACGGCCGACGAAGTCAACGCCGTGACCATCCCTATCAACATCAAAAACTGCAAACCCACTATCGCTCGCCCATGAAACTACTGCCCATGACCTCCCGTTTCCTTTCGCCGATCATCTTTCTTATGCTCTATTTGCTAAGTATAGACACGTCAGCCCAGAACTGGCAGCACGTCGACCCGCGCATCGGCAGCGTCGGCGTCGGACGCACCTTCCCCGGACCCTCCATGCCGTTTGGCATGGTGAAGCCCGGGCCCGACTGCACGGTCACGCCCAACGCCGGGTGGGCGCCGATGCCGGAGGTGGTCACAGGTTTCTCCCAGACGCACGTCAGCGGCACCGGCGGCGGTCAGAAGTATGGCAACATACTCCTGATGCCCTACCTCGACACCCCTACCCCACAGCGTCGGCAACGCGAGGACATTGCCCTGGGGTATTACGCCACGACCTTTGAAAACGGCATCCGCACCGAGATCACGACGAGCGAGCGCTGCGCCCACTACCGCTTTCACTTCCCACGGAAAGGACGCCTTCTCGTTGACCCCACCCACTTCTTAGGCAAAGACTCCGTCCCTGACCTGCGCGAACGCCAGCAGTTTGTGGGCAGCGGCATGGAAGCTGTCAGCAACCATGAGGTGCGCGGATTCAGTCGGGTGCGCGGCGGATGGAACAACGGCGATGCCTACACCGTCTATTTCTCGCTGCAGACCGACCAGCCGTTCAGCTACGCCGACGGCCGTCTCACCTTTGCCGACACGCTCGTGACAGCCAAGGTCGGCATCAGCTACATTTCGACGATACAGGCATCAAAAAACATCGATTCCATCGACTTCGACTTCTGTCTGTCGAGACTCCGGCAAGCCTGGGACCGACAGCTCGCCAAAGTCAACATTAAGGGCACTAATGAGCAGAAGCGGATGTTCTACACCGCCCTCTACCACACCATGCTCATGCCCGTCGACAAGACGGGCGAAAACCCCAAGTGGACCGACGCGCCCTACTACGACGACTATTATGCCATCTGGGACACCTACCGCACGTCGACACCACTCATCACGCTGCTCGACCCCGACCGTGAGGTGGCCATCGTCAACGCGCTGCTCAACATCTACCGCCGTGAAGGCTACCTGCCCGACGCCCGCTCCGGCGACAGCAACGGCCGCACCCAAGGCGGTTCCAACGCCGAGGTGGTCATCGCCGACGCCTTCGCCAAATCACTCGGCCGCGCCGCCGCCTCCCTCCCGATTCATGACAGCACCGCCGCCTCCCTCCCGATTCATGACAGCACCGCCGCCTCCCGTCCGGTGCGTTGCGGCATTGCCGCAACGATCGACTACGAGCTCGCCCTCGAGGCCATGCTCAAGGATGGCGAGCAGGACCCCGGCGCCGACCACGAGCGCCACGGCCGCGGCGGTCTCAACGAATACAAACGCCTCGGCTATGTCCCCTACGGCATCGACCGCGCCGGCACGCGCACCGTCGAATATGCCTTCTGCGACTGGTGCATCGCTCAGGTAGCACGAGGCCTCGGCTACGATGAAATCGCCGAAAATTACACTCAAAGAAGCAAAAACTGGCGCAACCTGTGGCGCTCAGACTACGAATACGACGGCATGCGCGGCTTCATCATGCCCCGCAATGCCGAAGGCCACTGGCTCGACAGCGTCGACTGGGGCCCCCGGTCGTCGGCAGCCTCCGCCCTCCCCTCACACTTCGCGCCTCACAAGATTCCCTACACCCCGACAACCAAGGTCGCACCTTGGTACGTGCCCTGGTGGTCGACCTTCTTCTACGAAGCCACGTCAGAAGAATACTTGCTCAGCATCCCGCACGACGTGGAAGGCCTCATCGAGGCCTGCGGCGGACAGGAACAGTTCCGCCGGCGCCTCGACCTGTTCTTCGAGAAGGGATATTATAACGTGCAGAACGAGCCGTCATTCCTCTCGCCCTGCCTTTACCACTGGATAGGCCGCCCCGACCTCAGCACCGAGCGCATCCACCAGATCATCCGCGACCATTACACCGACCGCCCCGACGGACTGCCTGGCAACGACGACTCCGGCGCCATGTCCAGTTGGCTGGCCTTCCACATGATGGGGCTCTACCCTCTGGCCGGCACCGACACCTACCTGCTCAACCTGCCGCTGCTCGACGAGTCGGTCCTGTCGCTGCCTAACGGCCGCACCCTCCGTATATATAAGAAAGGTAAGGGTGACGGCTTCGGCGGCGTCACCCTGAACGGTCGGGAACTCGCCGACGCCCGGATCAGCCATCAGCAAATCATGGAGGGCGGCGAACTGGCATTCAAGGCGATTCCGAACCGCTCCAAGCAAGAGCGCGCCCGTTCGCCCAAGGTCACCGAAAGCAAGAAGACGGCCCCATCGGAGAGGCTCAAGGAGACTTTCCGGCCGGAGGAGAGCATCAGCGTCTCCTTCACCCTCAACCGCCAGTTCCGCACATGGCCCTACAGCTACGGATGGCAAGGCGACACGCTCGTCGTCAGCTGCAAGGAGACGCTCTACATGATTCCACGTCGAGATGTCGATGAAACCGACGTTTTTTGCTGGTTAAACCCTCAAAACGACGGTGCCATCCACCACAATGCCCGCGGCACGTTCCTTTTCGTCTCACGCGCTGCGCTCCGGCAGTTGCTAAGTCTCGGCACGATGACCTACGAAGGACTCAAGTGGCACCGCACGGCCGAGACTGCGGCCGACGTGACCTGTCGGGCCGAGGGCACCCGTATGACGATGCGCATTGCGAAGACTCACTCCCTGCCCTTCGTCCTCCAAATGCAGAACAACCCCCTGGGCATTGACTGGCAACTGACAACACCCTGAAAGTCAACAAAAAAGAAGAAGGGGATAATAAACCATCTCTCAAAAGAAACGTCTATTTAGACAGAAACAGACTTTTCTTCGCATGAGACCATCCCAACTTGCAGCCTCTGTCGTCATGCTGTGGGGCATTGCCATCACCAGTGCAATGGCCCAAAAGCCCAATCTCACGGGCACCATCGTCGACAGCGACACTCGCGAGCCACTGCCTAAGGCAACACTGCAGTTGTTCAGAATCGAACAGAAGCGCAAACAGGCCACAGCCGACACCATTTTCGTCGGCGGCACCCTCACTGATGCCAGCGGCTCGTTCGGCTTCAGCAGCATCGGCACCGGTCTTTACGTCTTGAAGACCACCTTCTTAGGCTACAAACCACTACGTCATGATTTCAACAAACAGGGCAACCGGACGACCGATCTGGGCCAGATAGCCATGTCGCCCGACGTGGTCCAGCTGAGCGAGGCCGTCATCACGGCCAACCTGCCCAAGATGGTCATCAAGGACGACACCATCGTCTACAATGCCGACGCCTTCCGCGTGCCCGAGGGGTCGGTCATCGAGGCCCTGGTGGAGGCGCTGCCCGGCGCTAAGATCGACGACAACGGGTCGATCAGCATCAACGGCAAGAACGTGAAGCGCTTCAAGATGGACGGTCGCGACTTCATGACGGGCAACAACGACGCCGTGATGAAGAACCTGCCCTCCTACGTCATCGACAAGGTGAAGGCCTACGACGAGAAGAGCGACCTCGCGAAGCTGACGGGCATCGACGACGGTCAGGAAGACTTCGTGCTCGAGTTCGTCACCAAGCGCAGCGCCCGCCGCGGCCTGCAGATGAACCCCGACGTGGGCTACGGCACCGACGACCGCTACGGCGTCCGGCTGACGGCCATGAAGCCCTTCGGCGGCATCCGCTACACCTTCATGGGCAACGCCAACAACGTCAACGACCGCAACTTCACCGGCCGGGGCGGTCGCGGCCGAGGCAACGGCAACGGCCAGCGCGAGACCAAGACGGCCGCACTGGACGCCAGCTACGAGAACAACCGCAACCTGAAGATGAGCGGCCGCGTGACGTGGAACCGCAGCGATGCCGACAACTGGAACCGCACGGGCTCGGAAAACTTCGTCCGGGCCACCCGCGGCGGTGCCTTCTCGAACAGCATCAGCCAGAACTACTCCCGCCAGAACAACTGGACGGCCAACATGAACCTGCAGTGGAACGTCGACACGCTCAGCATCTTCTCCTTCCGTCCCAACCTGAGCTTCTCGACCAGCGACGGCCGCGGATTCAGCCGCTCGGCATCCTTCAACGAGGATCCCTTCGAGCATGTCGTCAACCCGCTCGAGGCCGACGGGCTCACGACGATGAACAGCCTGGGGCTGGTGCAGAACAGCCGCCGCAACCGCTCGCTGAACTACGGCACGAACCATAACGCCAGCGCACAGCTCCAGCTGTTCAGGAGGCTGAGCCGCAAGGGGCGCAACATTGCCATCACGTCGAACATCAACTATTCGGACGGCGACAACCGCAGCGCCAACCTTTCGGCCGTCCATCTCTATCAGGAAAAGAACATCCTGGGCGACGACTCCACCTATCAGACCAACCGCTACACCAATTCTTCCTCCCGCAATTTCAGCTATTCGCTCGGCGCCACCTACACCGAGCCCCTCATCATCTTCCCCCCGAAGCCCGTCGACTCGCTCGAGCAGGCCCGCCAGACGGCCTCACGAGGACGTGGCGGCGGCCGCAGCGGTGGCACGCAGGGACTGTTCCTGCAACTGAGCTACCGCTACAACCACAGCTATCAGAAGAACGACCCCGCGACCTACGACTTCCCCGACTACGACGACCTCGAGTTCGACCAGATGCTGCAGGGCTATCGCGACTGGGCGCTGCTCTTCGGATTCCTCGACAACCCCTACGAGCAATACCTCAGCGACCGGCTGAGCCGCTACTCCGAGCGCACGGAGGACAATCAGAACATCGACCTCCAGCTGCGGCTCGTTCGCGAGAAGCTCAACATGAACATCGGTTTGCAATTGCAACCCCAACATTCCCACTACATCCAGCAATACCTCGGCCGGCCCGTCGACACGGTGCGCACGGTGACCAACATGTCGCCCACGCTCAACATGCGCTACCGCTTCAACCAGCAGACCAACCTGCAGGTCAACCTGCGCGGCAACACCCAGCAGCCAAACATCACCCAGCTGCTCGACATCTATGACGACACCAACCCCCTCTCCATCTCGATGGGCAACCCAGGACTGAAGCCCTCGTTCACGACCGACCTGTCGACCAACTTCCAGATGCAGCGCAAGCCGACGCTCATTGAGGACTCGCTCGGCCAGATGATTCCCAAGGCGCAGCGCCACTGGAGTTTCAATGCCAACACGTCGCTGCAGCGCACCAGCAACGCCATCGGCAACGTCGTCACCTACAACGAGACGACGGGCGGCCGCATCTCGCGCCCCGAGAACATCAACGGCAACTGGTCGACCAGCGGCGGCGTGACGTTCAACCTCAACCTCGACACCCTGAACCGATGGGACGTCAGCGGCAGCGTGCGCGGCTCCTACCGCCACCAGATAGGCTACGTCAACCTGAACCGCACGGCCGTGCCCGACCGCAACACGACCCACACCTACAACGTGACGCCGTCGACGTCGCTCAGCTACCGCAACTCGTGGTTCCACTTCTCCATCAACGGCAACGTGACCTACGCCCGCACGGAGAACGAGCTGCAGGCCTCGCGCAACCTCTCGACCTGGAATTTCTCCTACGGCGGCAACACGCAGATCAAGTTCTCCTGGGGGACGACGCTCAACACCGACATGCACATGTTCTCGAAGCGCGGCTACAGCGACCAGTCGCTCAACACCAACGAGTTCATCTGGAACGCCCAGCTCTCCCACGGATTCCTGCGCGGCAAGAAGCTGACCGTCATGCTGCAGTGGTATGACATCCTCAACCAGCAGTCGAACTTCAGCCGCACCGTCACGGCCAACGGATGGACCGACCGCGAGGTGAACAGCATCACGAGCTACGCCATGATGCACGTCAGCTACCGGCTCAACTTCTTCGGCGGACGCGGCGGCGACGGCGGACGCGGCGAGGGCGGGCCCCGCGGCGAGGGCTTCGACGGCGGCGGACGCGGTGGCCGCGGTGGAGGCTTCGGCGGCGGTCGTGGCGGTCGCGGTGGCGGGTTCGGCGGCGGCCGCATGCAATAAAAACGGCCCTTGCGCGTTATTATAGCATCGCGATATATATACACTATACTCTCTAATCTCATCGCTCACGTTCGCAGTCATGCCCTCCCAAGCGTGAGGAGGCTTAAGGCGAAGAGTCCGGCTGCGTTGTGTGTGATACAAAAAAAAACTAAACACAAAAAATGCAAGGTAAAACCAAACTGACGGCAGTGCTCACTTCAGCACTGCTGGCCTCTGCTGGCATGAATGCTGCGGAGGCCGACTCGACCATCATCAGTGGTGGCAGCATCAACGACGTCGTCGTCACGGGCACGCGCCAGGCCGCGAGCCTGAGCCACGTGCCGATGAACGTCACGGTGGTCAGCCGCGAACAGCTGACCGAAAACTTCCAATCCTCCATCCTGCCGACATTGACGCAGGAAGTTCCTGGACTCTTTATTTCCAGCCGCGGCGTCATGGGCTACGGCATCAGCGGCGGCGGTTCCGGCTCGCTCAACCTGCGAGGCCTCTCGGGCGGCTCGCGCGTGCTGGTGCTCATCGACGGCCATCCGCAGTATGCCAACATCTTCGACCATCCCATCGGCGATGCCTACCAGACGATGATGGCCGAGCGCGTCGAGGTGGCCAGCGGCCCGGCCTCGGTGCTCTACGGCTCGAACGCCATGGGCGGCGTCATCAACATCGTCACGCGCAAGATGCACGACGACGGCGTGCGCACCTCGGTCAACGTCGGCGCCGGCAGCTACGGCTCCGTGCAGACCGAGGTGAGCAACCAGGTGCGCCAGGGCCGCTTCTCGAGCACCGTCGCCGCCCAGTACAGCCGCTCCGACAACCATCGGCCGCACATGGGCTTCGAGCAGTATGGCGGCTATCTCAACCTGGGCTACGACATCAACCCGAACTGGACGGCCCGCCTCTCGGCCGACGTGACCCACTTCAATGCCTCCCACCCCGGCACGGTCAACAGCCCCCTACTGGAGGCCGACCAGTGGATCACGCGCGGCGTGGTCAACGCCAGTCTGCAGAATCATTTCGAGGGCATCGACGGTGCGCTGATGCTCTACTCCAACTTCGGCCGCCACAAGATTAACGACGGCTACGGGCCCAACTCCAACGGCAACCAGCCCCGCGCCAACCTCTTCCGCTCGAAGGATGCGCTGACGGGCGTGTCGTTCTATGAGACGGCCCAGCTCTTCGAGGGCAACCACACGACCGTCGGCGCCGACTATCAGCACATCTACGGCTATGCCTACAACACCAGCCGGCAGGACGGCTCCGTCGTCCCCACCAACTTCAAGGCTGGCACGGGCAAGAGCTATCGCAACGAGTGGGCCGCCTACGTCGACATCCGTCAGGACCTGCTCGAATGGCTCACCGTCGACGCCGGCCTGCGCTACGACTGGCAGAACCTGTCGGGCGGCGAGCTCGTGCCGCAGTTCGGCATCGTGGCCCGTCCGACGAATGGCGGCGTGCTGAAGCTGACGGCCGCCAAGGGATTCCGCAACCCCTCGATGATGGAGCTCTACTTCTACGGCACCAACGGCAACGTGGAGCTCCAGGCCGAGCGTCTGTGGAACTACGAGCTGTCGTGGCAGCACCGCATCGGGCGCTTCTCATATAAGGCCAACGTCTTCTACCTCAAGGCCGACAACCTCGTCGGCACGGGCCTGAAGCCCGACGGCAACGTGGGACGCATCAACACCGGCGCCTTCGAGCATGCCGGCTATGAGCTGCAGGCCAGCTATCGCGTCACGCCCAACTTCAGCATCCACGCCAACCGCAGCTATATCCACCAGCAGGAGGGCCGCGAGCAGACGGGCACACCCGAATACGTCGACTACCTCGGCATCCGCTGGCAGCTGGGCCGCTTCGGCCTCAATGCCGGCACGCAGCACGTCAGCAACCTCTACACGGGCAGCGACCTGCAGACCTTCACCCTGGTGAACGCCACGGCCAGCTACAGCCTCCTGCCCTCCACGAAGCTGTGGCTGCGCGGCGAGAACCTCATGCGGCAGAAGTATGAGATCCTGGCCGGCTACCCCATGCCCCGCGCCACCTTCATGGCCGGCGTCAACGTCGACTTCTGACGGGACGCAGGAAACTCTCGTCACGTCGTGACGGCATGACGCCACGACGTGACGGCATGAAATCACGGCGTGACGGCATGGCGCCACGTCGTGATTTCATTTTATAGTCAGCCTTTTCCTCCTTTCTTTTTTTACACCTTTCTTCTTAATACCACGAATTAAGACGAATTACACAAATATTACAGACCCCGCCCCCAACCCCGCCCCGTGAGGGGTGGGGAGTTGCTGCGCCGTCATTCCCGTCGGACTGCGCGGTAGCAGCTCCCCACCCCTCAAGGGGCGGGGTTGGGGGCGGGGTCTGTAATTATCCACACCGATCCTTGTAGGAATAATTCGTGAAATCAGAGCTAATTCGTGAAATCAATATTAATTCGTATAATTCGTGTAATTTGTCTTAATTCGTTGTTTTTAAAAAACAGAGTTAGTAATATGCAAAAAATAAATTGGTACAATTCGGCTACCCTGTAGGATGCGACGTGTCCCCACGTCGCAGTTGCCGCAGGTGTCACGTGAGGACACGTGACCTCCTAAATCGTACCAAGTTATTTTTTTACGGTCACTTAATTCGTAGTTCAAAAAGTCTCTGCTACAGCAGGCGGTTCACTTCGGCAGCGTCCTGGGCCCAGAGGAGGTCGAAGGCGCGGTCGGCCTGGGCGGGCTGGTCGACGATGGTCAGGTGCTGGGCGTCGGCCATGATGCGGAGCACCTGTCCGATGGTGGGCTTGCGCTCCAGACGGCGCAGGTAGGCATCGATTGTCTCAGGCGAGATGCTGAGGACGGTCTGGCCGTCGAAGGGCATCTCGAGCCACGTGATGTAGCGGCCCGGCACGTCGAGGACGCCGAAGATGAGGCCCTTCGATAGGTTCGACTCCGTGATGCGCACCATGTGGTCGACGGTCGACGGGTCGTAGGCCACGCCCGTCTCGTTGCTGACGCTCATGGGCTGTTCGGCCGACATCCACCCGACCATCAGGTTGGGCTGCAGGGCGCCGGCCGTGAAGGCATTGCAGGTGAAGACGACGCGGCGTGCGCCGCGCTCGATGAGCTCCGGCAGCGACAGCTCGATATACTCGGCCGTGCCGACGAGGTCGGGAATCTGCTGGATGTCGCCCGAGTGCTTGGCCCCCTTGACATTGAGGCTGAAGTAGGCGCAGACCTCGCTGAAGTCGTCGCCCAGGATGTGGCAGCTGAGGTCCATGTCGAGGTGCTGGGCGGGCAGGTCGCGCCCCCACTGGAGGAACAGTCGGACGCTGTCGCCGCTGACAGGGAAGCGCTGTCCCTGCAGGGCGGCCGAGATGTCCTGGACAGTGGCCGAGCGGTCGCCGACGCTGACGGGGATATGGTCGAGCTCGGGGGCAATATATATGGTGTGCCCCACGGGCTGTGCCGTTGCGAAATGGCGGCGCATGGCCTCGAGATAGAGCTCGCTGACGAGCCGCTTCATGCGGTCGAGCTCGTCGTCAGTATAGTGGACGAGCAAGGGATGGGGATCGACGGGGTGCATGACGCCCGAGAGCGGCCGTGCCACGCGCTTCTGACGGCGGTCGAAGTAGAGGTCGGCCGTCGTGGCGAGCGAGACGAGCAGCCGCGGCTGGACCTGTCCGACGACGTCGCGGAAGGCCGCTATGACGCGGTCGGGCCCGAACGTGAGCATCGTCGAGAAGAGGCAGCGGGCGAAGAGCCCGGGGCGCTGGCTGAGCAGCGCGAGCACGGCGTCGGCATCGCCGGCGCGCCGACGCATGTCGACACGTCCCTGGAAGACGCGATAGTCCTGACGATAGAAGCGGTCGAGGAGCGTTCGCAGCTGTTCGTAGCCCGGTTTGCGGGCAAACTCGGCCAGGCGCAGGGCGCGGACGAAGCGCACCCACATCTCGCGCTGGGGGTGCATCGCCTCGAGCTGGGCGTCGAGCGGCATCGTGAGCCCATTGAGCCATCGCGCCACGCGGCGGCACCACGGACGCCCATAGCTGAGGCGCAGCTGGCGGCGGCGCTCGCCGACCTTCTGCTCGATGTCCTCCGCCTTATGGCCGCCGTAGCGCTGGTTCTTGCGCTCAATATTAAGTAAGGTGGCGGGGCGCAACAGCTGCAGCTTGCCCGTATGGCGGAACCACAGATAGCGCAGCACGTCGGCAGGCGAGGCGAACAGCCGGGCGGCATCGTCGTCGCGCTGCAGACCGACGAGGGCGTCGACGACGAGCATGCGCGTCTCCTTCATCGCAATGTCCAGGTCGGCGATGGGCATGTGGCCCAGCAGCGTGACGAGCGAGGCGCGCTGCGTGGCGTCGAGGGGCGTCTTCGAAGCCAGCAGGGCCTGATAGTGACGCTCCAGGTCATGGTCGTCCCAGAGCGAGAGCAGGCGCAGCTTCGAGCCCTGCCCGCGATAGACCTCGCCCGGAGCCGTTTGGAAGGGCGTGCCGCAGAAGGGGCAGCCCGTGTAGCGCTCCAGCTGGAAGGTGCCCTCGGGGATGAGGTGGCCGCAGGGCAGCGTCGTGCCCGGGATCTGCATCTCCGACTTCAGCACGTTGGCCACGAGCGTCAGGAAGTGGTCCCAGACGGTCTCGCCCGTCGGCACGAGCCAGCCGCGCACGAGCGAGGCCCAGTTCAGCCGTGTGCCCATCACGTCGTTGAGGGCATCGACGACCGTTTGGCCGTCCTCGTCGCTGAGGCCGTTGAGGGCATGGAGTAAGGGTTCGGAGACACTGAAGCCCAGTTGCCGGAGTTCGACGACCAGTTGGAGCGTGCGTGGCCGGGCTTCACGTTGGGGCTCGACGCCGGGCAGATAGAGAGCCCGCTGGCGGAGCGATACGATGAGTAGGTCCTTGTTAATCATAGACAAAAACGAAAGGTAATCGGGGAACTAAAACAATGCCCTCGAAAGGGCACACTTAGCAAGCGAAGTAAGTCCCCCTTGACCTTTCTTGCCGACAAAGATAGTCATTTCTGGCGACCCGGCCAAACTTTTTTGCGAAAAACACGCCCCGAATCGATAAATCTTTGTAACTTTGCACCCGAAAAGCGTGGTTCGACGACCGATTAAAATGGGAACGGGGTGAAAGGCCCCGACTGTCCCGCAGCTGTGAGTCGCTCTTTTTTCTGAACAAGCAACCATGTCACTGAGATTATCGGGAAGACGCTTGCGAAGCTGAGCAACAAGTCAGAAGACCTGCCACGACTTGGCGATTGCCCGACGGTCGCTCTGGGGTTAGTGACGTCTGGAGGTGTAATATAAAGACATCGATGACCAAGCGCTTACTGCTACTGGTGCTGATGATTGTGCTGAGCTTAGGGCTGACGGCACAGCAACGGCTGACGGGCCGCATGGACAGCATGCAGCACGTCAGCGAGGTCGTCGTCACGTCGAAGCTCGTGTTCCGTGAGGTCATCCCCTCGCAGAAGCTGAACGGCGAGGAGCTGGAGCGGCTGTCGGCCCAGTCGGTGGCCGACGCGCTGCGCTACTTCTCGGGCGTGCAGCTGAAGGACTACGGCGGCGTGGGCGGCGTCAAGACGGTCGACGTGCGCTCCATGGGCACCAACCACCTGGCCGTCAGCTACGACGGCATCGTGCTGGGCAACGCGCAGAACGGACAGATCGACCTGGGGCAGTTCTCGCTCGACAACGTCGAGGAGGTGACGCTCTACAACGGACAGAAGAGCGCCATCTTCCAGCCGGCCAGCGACTTCGCCTCGGCCTCGTCCGTCTATATCCGGACGCGCACGCCCCGCTTCGAGGTGGGCAAGAACCAGAATCTCAAGGCAAAGCTGAAGTACGGCGCCAGCGACCTGCTGCGCGTCTCGGCGCTCTATGAGCAGCGCTTCAGTCCCGACCTCAGCCTGGGCGTCAACGGCGAATGGCTGACGGCCAGCGGCAAGTATCACTTCCGCTACCGTCGCAAGAACCTCGACGGCACCACCGCCTGGGACACGACGGCCGTCCGCCAGAACGGCGACATCCACGCCGAGCGCCTCGAGGCCAACCTCCACGGACTGCTCACGCAGGGGGCCTGGCAGCTGAAGGGCTACGTCTACAACTCGGCCCGCGGCATTCCCGGCGCCATCGTCAACAACGTCTGGAGCCGGGGCGAGCGCCAGCAGGACCTGAACACCTTCGTCCAGGGACACCTGCAGAAATCCATCGGCGAGCGCTTCAGCACGCAGTGGCTCATGAAGTATGCCTACTATGACACCCACTACGTCAACCGCGACACCACCCGACTGCCCGTCGACAACCGCTATAAGCAGCAGGAGGCCTACCTCTCGACGTCGAACGTCGTGGAGCTGCTGCCCGGATGGAGCGCCTCGGTGAGCTACGACCTCAGGTGGAACTACCTGTCGGCCGACACCTACCGCTTCGCCTTCCCGACGCGCTGGACCCACATGCTCTCGGCCGCCACGGCCGTCGACTACCGCCACGTGAAGGTGCAGGGCTCCGTCGTCGGCACCCGGGTCGACGACCACCAGCGCGACCGGCAGGACTCGAAGGCCGTCTCGCGGCTGACGCCCGCCCTCTTTGCCAACATCTATCCGCTCCGCCGGGGCCGCTGGCTCTCCTTCAGGGCCTACGTGAAGCAGAGCTTCCGCATGCCGACGTTCAATGACCTCTACTACACCGAGATCGGCAATGCCAACCTGCGGCCGGAGCGCGCCACGCAGTGGGACGTGGGGCTCGTCCTCAGCCGCCACTTCACCCGCGGCCGCATCACCCAGGTCAGCCTGCATGCCGATGCTTATTATAATAAGGTGACGGACAAGATCATCGCCTATCCCAAAGGCCAGCAGTTCCGCTGGACGATGCTCAACCTCGGCAAGGTCGACATCCGCGGCGTCGACGTCGTCGCCTCCGTCAGCGGTCAGGTCTGTAGCGACGTCATCGCGACCCTCCGCGCCCAGTACACCTTCCAGCGCGCCATCGACGTCACCGACTCGCGCAAGCCCTACTACCGCGACCAGATTCCCTACATCCCCCGCCACTCGGGCTCGCTCATCGTGGGCCTCGACTGGCGCGGCCTCAGCCTGAACTACAGCTTCCTCTACACCGGCGAACGCTGGAACGAGCAGGAGAACACGGCCTACAACCACATGCAGCCGTGGTACACGAGCGACCTGGCCGCCAACTACCGGTGGCAGTGGCGCGGCCACACCGTGGGCCTCACCGCCGAGCTGAACAACCTGCTCAACCAGCAGTACGACGTCATCCTGAACTACCCCATGCCCGGCCGCAATGCCGCCGTGGGCCTGACCTTCGAACTATGAACCGACTGCTCATACCCCTACTCATCTGCCTCGTCGGCCTGCTGACGGGCTGTCGCGAGGACGACGACGTCGTCGCGCCCACCATCAGCATGACGGGCATGGCCATCCCGTCGGCCTACGCAGGGCTCTACGTGCTCTGCGAGGGCAACATGGGCTCGAACAAGGCGACGCTCGACTATCTGGACCTCACCTCGGGCGAATACCACAAGAACATCTTCCCCTCGCGCAACCCTGGCCAGGTGATGCAGCTGGGCGACGTGGGCAACGACGCCAAGATCTACGGCGGCAGCCTTTGGCTCGTCATCAACTGCTCGAACAAGGTGGAGGTGTGCGACGCCCGGACGGCCGTCAGCCGCGGCCACGTCGACATCCCCAACTGCCGCTTCGTCTGCTTCGACGAGGGCTATGCCTACGTCAGCAGCTACGTCGGCGGCGGACTGCGCGAATGGGACCGCCTGGGCTCGGTCTATAAGGTCGACACGGCCTCGCTCCAGGTCGTCGGCCGCATCGACGTGGGCTATCAGCCCGACGAGCTGTGCGTCAGCGACGGCCGCCTCTACGTGGCCAACAGCGGCGGCTATAAGGGTGGCGTCGGCCGGGGCTATGACTCGACGGTCAGCGTCGTCGACCTGCAGACGTTCACCGTCGTCGACACGATCAGCGTGGCGCCCAACCTCTTCCGCATCCGCGCCGACCGCTACGGCCAGCTGTGGGTGGCCAGCCGCGGCATCGAGGAGGACCCTCAGTGGCCCTCGCGCCTCTACGTCATTGACGGCCAGCAGGTCATCGACTCCATCGACGTGCCCGTCAGCGACATCTGCCTGCTGGGCGACTCGCTCTGCTACATGGGCACCACCACCGACGCCGACTTCCGCCCGCAGGGCCACTTCGGCCTCATCGACATCCGCACCCACCGCATCGTCAACCCGCAGCTCATCCGCCCCTCGGCCGACTACGAGCTGGAGACGCCCTACGGCCTGACGGTCCACCCCCTGACGGGCCACATCTTCGTCATGGACGCCACCAACTACGTCTCGTCAGGCTGGCTCTTCTGCTTCGACCGCGACGGCAACTACTGCTGGCGCACGTCGACGGGCGACATTCCCGGCCACACGTGCTGGCTGACAGACTATTAACGAATCAGATATGAAACATCTTGTAATCCTGATTGCTGGAATCATGGCAGCCGGACAGGCCGCTGCCCAGAGCAAATACATCGAGGCCGTCGACGAATACTGCCCGGCCCCGGGACAGTTTGTCAACACGCTGCCCAAGGCCACGGCCGACGACACGCCTGAGACGATGGCCCGCAAGTGCACCGAGGCACTGGCGGGCGGCGCCGGCGGCATGATCACCCTCGGCGCCTGGGGCGGCTACGTCGTCTTCCACTTCGACCACCCCGTGGCCAACATCCCCGGACAGCGCGACTTCGCCGTCTGGGGCAACGCCTTCGACTATGCTGCCGAGCCGGCCGTCGTCATGGTGGCCGTCGACGCCAACGGCAACCATCAGCCCGACGACCCGTGGTATGAGCTGCGGGGCAGCGAATACGACAACCCGCTGACCACGCACGACTACCGTCTGACCTACACCTACACGCCACTGCAGGACACCCCCTGGACCGACAACCAGGGCCATGAGGGCAGCGTGCCCCGCAACACGTTCCACGCCCAGGAGTACTTCCCCCTGTGGCTCGCATCCGAGGGAACTATCAGCTTCAGCGGCTGCCGGCTGCCCGACAATGCCGAGCTCGTCGGCAAGAAATACCTGCTCGACGCCTATGCCTACGGCTATGCCGACAACCTGCCCAACAGCGACGCCGAGGGCTGCTCGATGGACATCGGCTGGGCCGTCGACGCCGAGGGCCGGCCGGTCAGCCTGAGCCACATCGACTTCGTGAAGTGCTACAACGCCATGAATCAGGTGTGCGGCGACATCGGCGAGACGTCGACGGAGATCACCGGCGCCGAGGACCTCCACCTGGAGGCCTCGCTGGCCGAGGCCGCGGGCGTCATGACGATTGAAAAATCAATATTGAAGATTGAACATTATTTCGACCTGCAGGGGCGCCGCCTGGCCCCTTCTTCCCACTTCTCACTTCCCACTTCTCACTTAAAGAAGGGCCTCTACATCAAGAACGGAAAGAAAACCTATATTCACTAACAAACAAAAACAACAATGCGTATGAAAAAGTGTTTTTACTCTTTCGCTGCCCTCTGCCTGGCCATGAGCGCACAGGCACAGGTCGTCGACTTCGAGAACGTCGAGACCATCGAGGGCGACCTCGTACTCAACGAGCAGAACTTCCAGAACAACTTCTACGACGCTGAGGAGAAGGAAGGTCTCTTCATGTCGGGCAAGTTCGTGTTCAGCAATTCATGGGCCGACTATGGCGCCTACGAATACTGGTACGGATTCGCCATCTCGGCCCGCACGGAGACCACCTACGAGGAGCTGACGCCCGACCAGTTCAACAGCTGCGTGGGCCACGGCGTCAACGGTTCGAAGAACTATGCCGTCTTCTTCTTCGACGCCTACAACAACCCCATGCCCATTGAGACCGTCACGTCAGGCGAGACCGTCAGCGGCTTCTACATCACCAACACGGCATGGGTCGTGAAATCGATTCTCGAAGGCGACGGCATGAGCGGCGCTTTCGAGAAGGGCGACTACCTGAAGCTCACCATCACCGGCAAGAACGACGCCCCGGGCTCAGCCAAGACCGTCGAGGTCATGCTGGCCGACTACACGTCGGAGAACGAGGCCGACCACTACTACCTGAAGGACTGGACGTGGGTGGACCTCACCTCGCTGGGCAAGGTCAACAACATCACCTTCAGCATCGACGGCACGAAGAAGAACGAATGGGGACTGACCACGCCGACCTACTTCTGCATGGACGACTTCAACGGCACGGCCCCGCTCCGCGTGGCCACGTTTGAGGACATCGAGATCGGCGAGGAGGGCCACATGAGCGTCTCGACCGAGGCCGACGACGAGCGCACTTCCTTCCGCAGCGGCGACTACGAGTTTGCCACGGGCTGCATGAGCGACTACGACTACTGGTACTGGTTCGGCTATGCCAACGAGACCGACAACACCTACGCCAAACTCTCCGACCAGTGGAAGAACGTCGTCGGCGGCGGCTATGATGGCTCGAAGAACTACGGCGTGGCCTATGCCGCTGCCTTCAACGGCCCCTGCTACGTCACGCTCCTGAGCGACGAGGCCGCCGTGGTGCCCGGCTTCTACATCACCAACTCGGCCTACACCTACAGCTCGCTGACCCAGGGCGACGGCTATGCCAAGAAGTTCGAGCTGGGCGACTGGTACCTGCTGACCGTCACGGGCTACGACGCCGACGACAACGTGACGGGCACGAAGGACTACTACCTGGCCGACCTGCGCGAGGCCGCCAGCGCCTACATCATCGACGACTGGCGCTACGTCGACCTGAGCACGCTGGGCGAGGTGAAGCGCCTGAAGTTTGAGCTCAGCAGCTCCGACGGCGAGGGCTTCAACATCAACACGCCAACCTACTTCTGCTTCGACGACTTCGGCGCCCAGGGCACCGAGGTGCTGCCCGAAGGCAACGTCGCCACGGGCATCAGCCTGACGACCAGCGACGGCGCCGCCCCGCAGGGTCGCTTCGACCTGGGCGGCCGTCGGCTCGCAGCCCCCGTCAAGGGCCTGAACATCGTCCGCACGGAGGACGGAAGCGTCCGTAAGGTCATCGTAAAGTAAACGACAAAAAATGCAGAAACGGCGCTTTTCGGAAGTAATATAGGGGTATATTACCTTCAAAAAGCGCCGTTTCCTGTTTTTCAGACAGCCAACATGAAGAAAGCATTATTGCCTTTCCTCCTGACAGCAGTGCTCATGTCATGCACCAGCCGACCGCCGGCGGGGCAGGACGAGGGCACTGCTGTTTCGTTCAAGTACGCCCGCCTCATCCACGTCACCGAGAGCGACGGCTGCCGACTGGTCACCGTCGACAATCCCTGGAAGGCGGGGAAGGTGCTCCATCGCTATCTGCTCGTGGCGGATGACGCGGCAATGCCGCGCCACACCGGACAGGAGGGGGCGACCGCGGCGCGCGAGGAGGGCGTCACCGTGGTGCGGGTGCCGCTGCGGCGGTCGGTCGTCTTCACCAGCGTCCATGCCGCCCTCATCGGCGAGCTGGGGGCCGAGGGACAAGTGGCCGGCGTGGCCGACGCGAAGTATATGAAGGTGCCCTACGTCAGCGAGGGACTCGCCACGGGCCGCCTCACGGACTGTGGCGACGGCATGAGCCCCCTGGTCGAGAAGATCATCGACGCCGAGGCCGACGCCCTGCTGCTCTCGCCCTTCGAGAACTCAGGCGGCTACGGCCGGCTGGAGGAGGTCGACATCCCCATCATCGAGTGCGCCGAGTATATGGAGCAGTCGCCCCTGGCCCGCGCCGAGTGGATGCGCTTCTACGGCATGCTCTACGGCGAGGAAGCGCGCGCCGACTCGCTCTTCCACGTCGTCGACAGCTGCTATGCGGCCCTCTGCCGGCAGGCCGGCGAGGCCAGCGGGCAGCCCTCGGTGCTGATGGACAAGCAGACGGGCTCCGTCTGGTACGTGCCCGGCGGCCGCAGCACCATCGGCCACATGCTGCAGGACGCCCACTGCCACTATCCCTGGGCCCACGACGACCACAGCGGGTCGCTGGCCCTGCCCTTCGAGGCGGTGCTCGAGCAGGCCGGCGAGGCCGACGTATGGCTGCTGCGCTACGACGCCGCCCAGCCCCTGACCATGGCTCAGCTGCTCAGCGAGCAGCCCGGCTACGGCCAGCTGCGGCCCGTGCGCCGTCATGAGGTCTATGCCTGCAACGTCGCCACGTCGATGTTTTACGAGGAGACGCCCTTCCGCCCCGACCTGCTGCTCCGCGATTTCATCAGCATTCTCCATCCTGACACAACAAACACGACCCCGCTGCGTTATTATCATAGAGTGGAGTGATATATAGTTACAGACCCCACCCCCGACCCCTCCCTTCAAGGGGAGGGGTCGGGGGTGGGGTCTGTAATTACTCAACACGCCATCTCGGAGAACCGGAAATAATGAGTAGACTGAAGATCATATTGCTGGTGGTGCTCATCGTAGTGCTGTTCATGCTCAACCTGTTTGAGGGCAGCATCCGCATCCCTGCGTCCGACGTGATAGACATCCTCGTCGGGCGGGGCGACGCGCTGAAGCCCTCATGGCGCTACATCGTGCTCGAGAGCCGGCTGCCGCAGGCCATCACGGCGCTGCTGGCCGGCGGCTCGCTGGCCGTCAGCGGACTGATGCTGCAGACGGCCTTCCGCAACCCCCTGGCCGACCCCTCCATCTTCGGCATCTCCAGCGGCGCCGGACTGGGCGTGGCCCTGACGATGCTGCTGCTAGGCGGCTCGCTCTCGCTGGGGTCGCTGCAGGTGGGCGGCTTCGTGGCCGTCATCGTGGCCGCCTTCATCGGCGCCATGGCCGTGACGGCCGTCATCTTCGGCTTTTCCACTATTGTGCGCAACAACGTCATGCTGCTCATCATCGGCATCATGATCGGCTACCTGTCGTCGTCGGCCATCGCACTGCTCAACTTCTTCGCCACCGACGAGGGCGTCAAGTCGTACATGGTCTGGGGCATGGGCTCCTTCGGCGGCGTCACCATGCGCCACATGCCCATCTTCGCCACGGCCTCGCTGCTCGGCATCATGGCCGCCATGCTGCTCATCAAGCCGCTCAACGCCCTCATGCTGGGCGACCGCTACGCCGAGAACCTCGGCATCAGCATCCGCCGCGTGCGCAACCTGCTGCTGGCGGCCACGGGGCTGCTCACGGCCATCACGACGGCCTTCTGCGGCCCGATAGCCTTTATCGGACTGGCCGTGCCCCACGTGGCGCGACTGCTCTTCCGCACTGACAACCACCGCCTGCTGCTGCCCGCCACGCTGCTCTGTGGCTCGGCCGTGGCCCTGCTCTGCAACGCCATCTGCTTCCTGCCGGGCGAGCGCGGCGTCATCCCTCTCGGCGCCGTCACCCCGCTGATGGGCGCCCCCGTCATCATCTACGTCATCCTGAAAGGCCGCACATGAACGACCGTCAATACCTCATGAGCCTCATCCGCGAGGGCGAGCATCAGCAGCAGGACTTCAAGTACCGCGTGGCTGATGCGGTCAAGCTGGCCCGCAGCGTGTCGGCCTTTGCCAACACCGACGGCGGCCGCCTGCTCATCGGCGTGCGCGACGACGGCCACCTCTCGGGCGTGCGCTCCGAGGAGGAAATCTTCATGATGCACCAGGCCGCCTGGCGCTACTGCCGCCCGCAGGCCTCCATCCGCTTCGACACCTATCATGCTGACGGCCGCACCATCGTCGTCAGCACCGTACCCCGCGCCGAGCGGCGACCCATCTGCGCCCTCGACGAGGAGGGCCACGCCCGCGCCTATATCCGCATCAAGGACGAGAACATCGTCGCCTCGCCCGTCCATCTGGCCATCTGGCGACAGGAGCAGGCCCCGTCCGGCCAGACCTTCACCTACGGCGAGGCCGAGCGCCAGCTGATGGCCGCCATGGGCGAAGGCGGCCAATGGCAGAAGCTGAATCCGCTGGTCAGGCGCGCCCAGCTGCCACGGCCGCGGGTCATCACGCTCCTGGCCCGCCTCTGCCGCTACGGACTGGCCGCATGGCGCCTGAGCGCCGACCATCAGTTTGAGTTCTCGCTGACTTGAGCCTCCGCTTATTTAGACAACGTGGTCGCCGCCACGCAGAAAAGGCCGCATTGCATTTTTCGGGCAAAAAATTTGGTTGGTTCCGAAAAAATGCCTACCTTTGCAGGCGGATAAAGCAAAAAGACATAGAGGTAGAACACAGACCTACGGGGATTCCGACTCAACGAAATAAGTCGGGATTCTTTCTTTTTTACTAACCGGAAAAATAAACAAATACAAATAAGTAATTATGGCATACATGTCACAAGAAGGCTACGACAAGCTCATAGCCGAACTGAAACGCCTGGAAGGCATTGAGCGCCCAAAGGCATCGGCCGCCATCGCTGAAGCACGCGACAAGGGCGACCTGAGCGAGAACTCCGAATATGAAGCCGCCAAGGAGGCACAGGCCCACCTGGAGGACAAGATCAACCAGCTGAAGAAGGCCATCACCGAGGCCAAGATCGTCGACACGTCGCGTCTGTCGACCGACTCCGTGCAGATCCTGTCGAAGGTGGAGATGACCAACCTGGCCAACAAGGCCCACATGGCCTACACCATCGTCTCGGAGAGCGAGGCCAACCTGCGCGAGGGCAAGATCTCGATTACGACGCCCATTGCCCAGGGCCTGCTCAACCACAAGGTGGGCGACGAGGTGGAGATCAAGATTCCCCGCGGCACCATCAAACTCCGCATCGACAAGATCACCGTCGGATAAAAAAGCTTTTTCGAAATAACGATATAACGAAATTCCGAAATAACGAAACAACGTAATCCCCCCAAGAACATGGACATTTTCAGCAAGATCGCCGCTGGACAGATCCCCAGCTACAAGTGCGCCGAGAACGAAGAGTTCTACGCATTCCTCGACATCAATCCCCTGGCCGAGGGCCATACGCTCGTCATCCCAAGACGTGAGGTGGACTACATCTTCGACATGGACGACGATGAAATCGGACGTTTTGAGCAGTTTGCCAAGCGCGTGGCCGTCGCACTGAAGAAAGCCTTCCCCTGCCGCAAGGTGGCTCAGGTGGTGCTCGGACTCGAGGTGCCCCACGCCCACATCCATCTCATCCCGATGAACTCGGAGCAGGACGTCGACTTCCGCCGCGAGAAGCTGCAGCTCTCGCCAGAGCAGATGCAGCAGGCCGCCCAGAAGATTCTGGCCGCCTTCGAAGGTTAAGTCGTCGAATCGTCGCCCCGACACATCGACGCGAATGTGCACCAAACGCGTTTTGGTGCATTTTCTTTAGTCATCGCACAAGACCGGACTAACGATTATCTTGCATTATTTTGCGGACAAATCAATCAACCAGAAACCAATGAAGAAACTATTCTCCCTGTTCCTACTCACGTTTGCCGCCATCAGCATGCAGGCACAGCAGACCATCAACCTGGGCTACTGCGGAGGCGAAGCGACGACCAAGGGCTCCGTCTCCACGCCGGGCAAGGCATGGGTCAGCGCCGCCATCTATCTGCCGGCCGACCTGCTGGCCAGCTTCGACGGCAGCAGCATCACCGCCCTGCGTGGCGCACTGGCCTCAAAGGTCAACGTCGACACGCTGCGTCTCTGGGTGCGCTCCAGCCTGAAGGGCGAGAACCTGGCCGAAGCCACCGTCACGAGCAAGACCGATCCCAAGCTGGCCCGCGGATGGAACGAGGTGGCGCTCGATGAGCCCTACGTCATCGACGGCAGCCAGGGCCTCTACGTCGGCCTGTCCTACCGTCAGAAGGCCGAGGTGCAGGCCCTCAGCATCGTCGGTGCCGAACTGGCTAACGCCTGCTTCGTGCAGCTGGGCGACGACGCCGCCTGGCAGGACATGAGCTCGGCCGGCATCCTGAGCGTCGAGGCAGTGGTCGACGGCAGCAACATGCCCGACTACGACCTGGGGCTCACCTCAGCCGTGGCCAATCCTTATCTCGACGCCTCCAACTATCAGCTCACGGTAGGCGTCGTCAACAACGGCCAGCAGCACGCCAGCGGATTCACGCTTGAGACCCGCTACGAGCAGTCCGACGAGGTCTATACCCAGCACTTCAGCACCGACCTCGCCACCGGGCAGAAGACGACCGTCGACTATCAGATCCCGGCCCGCTCGACCGTCAGCAACGGCGACATCGTCGTCACCCTGACCGCGATGGACGGCGCTGACGACGAGGTCAGCGGCAACAACACCATCAAGGCCAAGTTCACCCTGAAGAAGAAGGTGCTCATCGAGGAATACACCACCGAGCCCTGCGGCAACTGCCCCCGCGTGGCCGGCTATCTGCACAACGTGCTCGCCATGCCGCAATATGAGGACAAGGCCATCGCCGTCTGCCACCACAGCGGCTACAAGACCGACTGGCTCACCAAGTCGTGCGACGAGACGCTGGCCAGCTTCTTCGGCGTAGGCTATGCCCCGGCCGTGATGTACGACCGCAGCCCCGTGCTCGTCGACGGCGCCCTCCACGACTGTCCTGAGCAGCAGACCATCGAGCAGGCCGTCGCCTATCTCTCGGCCCAGCCCGCCCACGTCACCATCGCCTTCAGCGCTGCTTACGACGCCACGGCGAAGCAGCTCAGCGTCACCGTCAGCGGCAAGCGCGACGAGCTGAACCTGACCAACCCGCTGCTGACGGTCTATCTCGTCGAGAACGACATTCGTGCCGTCAACCAGGCCAGCGGCGGCAGCAACTTCCGCCACCAGCACGTCATCCGCGCCTACAACAGCAACTTCGGCGACCCGATGCAGTGGGACGGCAATCAATACGAGAACCACTTCACCTTCGACGTGAAGGACGAGTGGGTCAAGGAGAACATGCAGATAGTGGCCTTCGTCGCCAACTATGACTCGAAGAACAACAAGAACTGCGTCGTCGACAACGTCGAGCTGACGGGATTCCCCACGGGCAGCACGCAGGGCATCGCCACGACGGCCAATGCCGCCGACGGCGCCACGGCTGAGTACTTCACGCTCGACGGCCGGCGCGCCGATGCCTCCTGTCGCGGAATGGTCATTGTGCGCCAGCGGGATGGTCAGGGCCATGTCCACACCTACAAAACCATTAAGAATTAAGCCATGCGCAACAAGATTCTTATCATCCTATCACTCCTGTGTTGTGTCCCCGCGTGGGCACAGCGCAGGAGTTTTTCTTTGCCACAGCGCGGGAGCCTTTCTTTGCCACAGCGCAGGAGTTTTTCTTTGATGCAACAGACGGCCCGGCAGGCACTCCGCACCGACCAGCCCCTCAAGACCCTCGACGCCACCGACGCCTACACCGTCATGGGCACCCACGACGCCTTCGTCATCTTAGGCGCCTCGGAGCAGCTGCCCGCCGTCATCGGCATCTCGCGGACCCCCTACGCCCCCGATAACGAGAACCTCCAGTGGTATCTGCGCGCCGTCGCCGCCGTCAGCCCCGCCGACCGCGCCCCCATCCAGCCCGCGGCTGTCGGTTTCCCCGACAGCATCGCGCCCATGCTGACCACCCTCTGGCAGCAGGAGCACCCCTACAACCTGCTCTGCCCCACGGCCGGCGGCCGGCGCTGCCTGACGGGCTGCGTCGCCACGGCCATGGCCCAGATCCTGGCCTTCCATCAGGCGCCGCGCCATGGCCGCGGCGTGCGCACCATCTATTATCCCAGCGGCAACACCAACGGCCAGCCCGTCCGCGCCCCCTTCGAGGACGACTACTACGACTGGTCGCTCATGCCCGACGACCCCACCTTGCCCGCCACGGGCCAGGCCCAGCAGCTGGCCGTGGCCACGCTGATGCGCGACTGCGGCGTGGCGGCCAACATGAAGTACGGCCCGGCCTCGAGCGGCGCCACCCTCTTTGAGGCCGCCGAGGGCCTGCGCCAATACTTCGGCATCGACAGCGCCAGCCACATGCTGCGCAGCGACTTCACCCAGGAGGAATGGATGCACGCCGTCTACGACGAGCTCGCCCACGGCCGCCCCATCCTCTACGGCGGCATGGACCCCAACCCGCTCGCCGGCATCAGCGGCCATGCCTTCGTCCTCCACGGCTACAACGCCGAGGGCCTCGTCTACGTCAACTGGGGCTGGGGCGGCCTCAGCGACGGCTACTACGACATCGCGCTGCTCAATCCGCAGAACATGTCGTTCGCGACCACGCAGGACATGGTCGTCGGCATCAGCCCCGAGCCCTTCGTCGCCATGGAGCAGACCATCAGCGACGTCCAGCCCGGCACGCTCGCCGAGCTGACAGCCGAAGGCGTGACGAGTCTTACCCTCGCCGGCGAGCTCAACGCCCACGACCTTGAGCACCTGCGCCGCCTGGCCGGCCCCGACGGCCGCCTGGAGACACTCGACCTCAGCGGCATCCGTCTGCCCGGCGACGCCCTGCCCGAGCGCGCCCTCTACGGCTGCAGCGCGCTCCGCCGACTCGTGCTGCCCGCACGTCTCATCCAGTGGGGCGACGGCGCCCTCGCCGGATGCCGCCAGCTGCGGACGGTCGAGCTGCCCGAGGCCGACGACGCGGACCGCCAGTTCGTCATCGACGGCCACTTCGTCCTGACGCCCGACCGCTCGGAGCTCATCGCCCTGCTGCCCTCAGCCCAGGGTCAGGTCGACCTGCCACGCGGGCTCACGTCGATGCACGCCGATGCTCAAAATGGCTGTGTCAGGGTCGAAAAAATCACGATTCCATCGAGTTTAACCCATATCGGCGCCCACGCCGTCAGCCACCTGCGCGACCTCACCGAACTGCGCACCGCACAGCGCCAGCTGCCCCAGATGGAGGCCGGCGCCATCGCCGACCTCGACTTCGAGCACTGCCGCCTCTACGTCGTCCGCGGACTGAAGGACACGTTCGCCGCGGCCGACGGCTGGAGCCAGTTCCGCAGCCAGACGTTCGACAACATCCTCGAGTGGGGCACCACCATCAAGGCCCGCAACGCCATCCGCGAGCAGGGCCAGGAGAACCCCGAGTTCGGCTATCAGATCATCGGCGACTACGTCGAGGGCACGCCCGAGCTGCAGTGCGACGCCACGCCGCAGTCGCCGCCCGGACGCTACACCATCCGCGTGCTGCCAGGCACCATCACGAGCGAGGCCGTCGACTACGTGGACGGCTACCTCATCGTCACCGAGGCCTCCGCCGTCCGCTCCGTGCGCCTCAGCACGTCACCCGCCCCGGCCTATTCGCCCGACGGCCGGCGCGCCAATGGCCGGCGCGGCCTCCGCATCATCGGTCGTCGGAAGCAGCTGTTCTGAGTCCTTAATAATAGAGAAGTGGCCCTTTTCGACAGTAATATACCCCTATATTACCTTCGAAAAGGGCCACTTCTTCATTTCCCGAGCGGCCCTTCTGACCATCCGAAGGGCCGCTTCGTCATCATCAAAGCGGCTGTGTCCGAACTATTAAACAAAGACTTGCAGGCAGACAAGGAGGGGAGTAAGGTTAGACTTGTAAGCCTATGAGTAAGATCAGACCCGTTATCAGAGGGAAGGGAAATGACTGCGTATCTCATGCGGCGGGCAGGGCGCCAGCCGCTCCCCTCCCTTCAAGGGGAGGGGTTGGGGGTGGGGTCTGTATATTCTTTACGCGGAGATAGTTAGAGACCCCACCCCCGGCCCCTCCCCTTGAAGGGAGGGGAGCGGCTGCGCACTCCTTGCCTGCAGGTAGACAAGGAGGGGAGTAAGATAAGACAAGGAGGGGAGTAAGGGCAGATCTGCAAGATTAGGAAGGGCTGCAGAGACAGCCCTGCAAGCCTCCGCCGGTCAGCGGCTGAAAGTGAGGTCACGGATGCCGCGTCCCGGGGCGTTGCAGTACTTGCGGTTCCAGCATACGCGCAGGTTGAAGAGCATGCCGCCGTCGCGGAGAGCCTCGATGCGTATGTTCTGGAAGGTGATGTCGCTGACGAGGATGTTGTCGCCGTTGTTGATGCCGAAGCATCCCTTGTAGTCAATCTGCGGCTCAGGGTTCTCGAGGATGTCGATGTTGTCGTAGACGACGTCCTCGATGGTCTCGCCGCGGTCGATGTCGCCGTGCAGGCCGATCATGATGGGATGGGCCACGTCGGCCCAGTAGACGGCGTCGCTGACGCGGATGTTGCGGCACGAGCCGTGGTAGCCCTTGCGCGTGCAGTAGATCGTGGAGCAGTCGTCGCTGGTGCGGCAGAAGACGTGCTCATACGTGACATTGCTGCTGGCGAAGACGTTCATGCCGTCGCCCCAGCCGTAGCTGCTGATGACGCGGGCGTTGCGCACGGTGACGCTGTCGCTGCCCGGCCGACATGGGGGCAGCAGCCATGAGTAAGAGTAGAATCAGAATGTTTAGTTTCATATACTATTAATGCGTCGCCCCGCGGTTTTATTTTCCTGACACTGGCATAAAAGCGCTTCAAGGGCCGCCCGCCGCCGAGCAGTTCTTACGATTTTTCCGTATCTTTTTGGCGGTTCGCGCGAAAAGAATTATCTTTGCAGGGAGTTTGGGGATTTAATAAGTTAGAGACCCCACCCCCAACCCCTCCCCTTGAAGGGAGGGGAGAAAGCCTCCCCCGACCCCTCCGAGGGAGGGGGGTGGCTGCCGCACTGCCCGACGGGTAATGACGGCACAGCCGCTCCCCTCCCTTCAAGGGGAGGGGTTGGGGGTGGGGTCTCTAACTTATCTAAATAGAAGACACCATTACAACAGAAGACACCAAATACAATAGAAGACACCATAATAAAAATAGCGACACATGAGCATATTTCAACGGATACTGATGACGCTCACGGCGGCCTGCTGCCTCAGCCTGGCGGGCAGCCATGCGGCCACGGCGGGTGCGCACTGCCGGCGCATCACGATGGACGACGGACTGCCGTCGAACACGGTGCGCAACATCGTGCAGGACCGCTTCGGGTTCCTCTGGTTCGGCACCGACAACGGCCTCTGCCGCTACGACGGCACGCAGGTGCAGACCTTCCGCATCGCCGAGCTGGAGACGAGCCAGTACGTCTCCGCCCTGACGTCGACCGACGAGGGCCTCTACATCGGCACGGAGCGCGGCGTCTACTTCTACGACTTCGCCCAGCAGCACATCAGCCGCCTGCCGATGACGATCAGCACGGCCGTGACCAGCCTGACCGTCGACCGCGACGGCCAGCTGTGGGTCGGCACGCTGGGCCAGGGTGCCTGGCGCCACGACCCGCGCAGCGGCCGCAGCAAGCACTTCGCCTTCAGCGAGATACGCGGCAACGTCAACTGCCTCTTCGTCGACCGCGACAACCGCGTCTGGGCGCTGACCAACTGGGGCGCCCCGGCCGTGCAGCGCCTCAACAAGGTGAGCGATGCGTTCGAGCCCGTCAGCCTCCGCTACGACGGCCCCTACCAGTCGCTCTGCATGCTGCAGACCAGCGACGGCACCCTCTGGCTCGGCTCATGGGAGGAGGGCCTGCTGCGCATCGCTGACGACGGCCGCCTCGAGGCCGTGCTCTCGCCCGAGACCGACAGGGTGGGCCATCACATCCACACGCTCTATGAGCTCTCGGCCGACTGCATCGCCATCGGCTGCGACGACGGACCCATCAGCCTCAACACCCGCACGGGCGAGTGGCACAGGCTGCTGCCGACCGACGGCGGCACGCCCCACTCCGAGCGCTTCGCCTATGCCTTCCGCCAGGACACCGAGGGCGGCCTCTGGATCGGCATGTTCTATGGCGGCGTCAACTACCTGTCGCCCGTGGCAGGGCGCTTCGAGCCCATGCCCGGCAACGTCATCGCCCGCTTCTGCGAGGACCGCCAGGGGCGCGTCTGGGTGGCCAGCGACGACGGCGGACTGGGCTGCTACCTGCCTGCCGAGCATCGCTTCACCGACTTCCAGCACCACGACGAGCTCAGCCGGCTCAACGTCCACGCCCTCTGCATCGACGGCGACGACCTGTGGATCGGCACCTACACCGACGGCGTCTACGTGCTCAGCACCACCACGGGCCGGCTGCGCCACTACGGTCCGACGGGCGACGACCGCGGGCTGAACGACTACAGCTCGTATGCCATCATGCGCGACCATGAGGGCACCGTCTGGGTGGCCACGATCAATGCCCTGCTGCGCTATGACGCCGCGGCCGACCGTTTCCGGATGGTGCGCCAGATAGGCGCCCTGACCATCGACATCGACGAGGACCGCCAGGGCCGTCTGTGGCTCTCGACGCAGGGCGGCGGACTGTGGCGCTACACCCCACGCACCGGCCAGTGGCAGCACTATCAGCACCAGGCGGGAGAGGACGACGGCCTGCCCGACACGCAGGTGAACGGCACGCTCGTCGACGCCGAGGGGCGCCTCTGGGTGGCCACGCAGGACGGTCTGCTGCAGTGGGACGAGCCGTCCGCCAGCTTCACCCGCGTCCACATGGACATCCCCTCGCAGGCCGTCATGTGCGTCGTCGAGGGTCAGGACGGCCTGTGGCTCTCGACCGACCGCGGCATCGTCAAGTACGTGCCGGGCGACGGCATCCTGCGGTTCACGCGCCAGGACGGCCTCGTCAGCGAGCAGTTCCAGCCCAACGCGGGCCTGATGACCGCCGACGGCCGCATCTTCTTCGGCTCGACGAGCGGCTTCAACACGTTCTATCCGCACAGCATCAAGACCAACAGCGTCATGGCGCCCGTCTACATCACGTCGCTCGAGATTCTAAACCGCGAGGAGAAGACGCCCGACGGACTGCCGCTGAGCGTCGGCCAGCAGCGCGAGCTCGTCATGGACTATGGCGACGGCAAGATGTTCTCGCTCGCCTTCGCCGCGCTGAGCTATTGCTCGCCCGACAAGAACCAGTATGCCTACCGCCTGGAGGGATTCGACAAGGAGTGGAACTACGTCGGCAACCAGCACAAGGCGACCTACACCAACATCCCGCCGGGCACCTACACCTTCCGCGTCAAGGCCACCAACAACGACGGCATCTGGACGCCCGACGAGGCCACGCTGCGCATCGTCGTCAGCCCCCCGTTCTGGTGGACGTGGTGGGCCCGCGCGCTCTATCTGCTGCTGGCCGTGGCCGCCGTCTGGTGGTTCGTGCGCTCACGGCTGAAGCGCACCGAGCGGCGCCATCAGCACGAGATGCAGCGCCTGAGCGAGGAGAAAGAGAAGGAGGTGCGCGAGGCCCGCCTCAACTTCTTCACCATGATTGCCCACGAAATCCGCACGCCCGTCTCGCTCATCATCGGACCGCTGGAGAAGCTGAAAGGCCGCCTGACGGACGAGAGCATGGCGGGCCAGTTCGACATCATCGACCGCAACGCCCACCGGCTGCTCGAGCTCGTCGGCCAGCTGCTCGACTTCCGCAAGGTGGAGCAGCAGAGCCTCGTCATGCACATGGCGCCCCACAACATCCACGACCTCGTGCGGGCCGTCAGCGAGCGCTTCGCCCCGACCTTCGAGCAGGGCGGCAAGCACTTCGAGGTCACCCTGCCCGACCGCCGCTTCACGGCCATCGTCGACCACGAAGGCCTCACCAAGGTGGTGAGCAACCTGCTGACCAATGCTAACAAATACACGCGCGACGACGTCCGACTCGCCTGCACCGTCGAGCCCGACGGCGACCACTTCCGCATCGTCGTCGCCGACAACGGCGTGGGCATCCGCGAGGCCGACCGAGAGCGCATCTTCGAGCCCTTCTTCCAGGCTCAGGACAACAAGCCCGGCACGGGCATCGGCCTGAGCATCGTCAAGAGCATCGTCGACCAGCACCACGGCACCATCAGCGTCAGCTCCGAGCCCGGCCAGGGCTCCACATTCACCGTCGTCCTGCCCGTAGAGCAAGTGGCAGACGCCACAGCAGCCCCTCCGCTCGGCTCTGCCGCTTGGCTCGTCCAAGAACCTTCCACCCTCCCCCCTCCTCCTTCAACCCTCAACCCTCCTCCTTCAACCCTCAACCCTCCACCCTCGTCCCTCCCCACGATGCTCATCGTCGACGACAGCGACGACATGCTCAGCTTCCTGGCCGGCAACTTCCAGAGCACCTACAACGTGCTGACGGCGGCCGACGGCATCGAGGCCCTCGACGTGCTCAGCCGCCAGGGTGCCGACGTGCAGCTGATCATCAGCGACTGGATGATGCCGCGCATGGACGGCGCTGAGCTGTGCCGCCGCGTGCGCCAGGACCCCGCCACGAGCCACATCAGCTTCATCATGCTCACGGCCAAGACCGACCACATGTCGCGCGTGGAGAGCATGGAGGTGGGCGCCGACGTCTATATCGAGAAGCCCTTCTCCGTGGAGTTCCTCGAGGGCTGCATCCGCAACATGCTCGACATGCGGCAGCGACTGCTGAAGCGCTTCACGTCGAAGCCCGACGTGCCCGTCACGCAGATTGCCAGCAACCCAACCGACAACGAGTTCCTCGAGCGCATGAACCGCATCATCGAGGCCAACTTCGCCAACCCCGACCTCAACGTCAACTTCCTAGCCGAGGAGATGGCCATCAGCCGCAGCGGGCTCTTCGCCAAGATCAAGACCCTGGCCGACATGACGCCCAACGAGATGATACAGGTCGTGCGCCTCAAGCGCGCCTACGCCCTGCTCGCCGAGGGCCGCTATCTGGTCAACGAGGTGTGCTACAAGGTGGGCTTCAACAATCCTTCCTACTTCACCAAGTGCTTCCAGAAGCAGTTCGGCATCCGTCCCAGCGAGGTCTGACAGCGGTTTTTGTCTATTTGGAGTTAAAAAACATTAACGAGTCGTTTCTTGACATTCATTATATGTAAGTTATGAAAATTCTTCGTAACTTTGTCTTCGTAGGCACTCATTTATATCTCGGTATATGTGCATTGCGGACGACGATCATGTTTAATCCCTATTAATATAAATGAATGTTATGAAACAGTTGAGATTTCTTCTGGCCACGCTGATGGCCGTCGCGTTCATGCCGGGAGCATGGGCTGAGGTGACTTGGACGAACACGCATGTCGAGACCAAGGATGTCACTGTCAACGGCGTCTCTTACCAAATTTGTCATGTTTATACCCAACAGGCAAGGATTGTAGAACAAGCTTCTATTTGGGGTGGAGGCTATCAGGAGTCTCCGGCGATTCTTACGGAGGAGTACTATGCTTCTGTTACCGAGATCAGCGCCTCGGGAGAAGTGCAGATTCCTGAGGCCATTTATGACGGTGGCAAAAAATATGACGTGCGCTATATCGGTCTGCTCACTGAGCAAACATATCGCACCGAAAGCAAACAATATACTTATTATACTTATGAATTTATAGGTAGTACGGCAACAGGGTATACCACTTGTGAGTATTACAATATAAACGAATCGACCTGCAGTGTCAATGCCGCTAACGTCACCAAACTGACATTTTTGTGCGACGCCACTTTCAAGGGAAGTTTCACCGCGCCGTCATGCACAAGTATAGAGTTCAAGAAGTATGCCACTATTGAGTCGAAGGCGGTCCTGACTTGCAACCAACTCACAAAGTTTGTCTTTGCGACTGTATTCGTTTACACGAAAAGCGACAGTCCGCGTCTGCTCTGCCCGAATCTCAAGGGAATCTATTTCAACAGCTTGACACCCACGCTCTCGGGCAGTTGGAGCGATTACTCCACGGCGTCGGCGAGCGGCATCACCGTCTACCTGAACGAGAGTCAGGATGTGTGCGTCCACCTGCACACGTATTCCACGGTATGGAACGAGTTCAAGACGGTCTCTCCATTACCCGAGCAGACCAACCCGACCCGCAACATATCGTTCACCATCAAAGGCGGGCGCGTGAAAGTGGGCAACAGCAGCACTTATATCCTCAGCGACGCCAACTATCAGGTGGAGCAATTCTCCGACTTCACGTTCCAGGTGACCAAGCTTTACGGCAGCGACTACCTGGTGAAGAGCGTCAAGATCAACGGAGACGAAATGCTCGACGCGATGACCCTGACGCAGAACGCGACCGATGCCTTGAGTTACTATTCCTACACCATTTCGCCGGTCATCAACGATGTTCACATCGCAGTCGAAGGTGAGAGCATCTACGACAATGCATACGCTATCTGCAGCGCCGGTGGCACCTGCAAGTGGAGCAACCAGAGTCTGAGCACGATCATTCCTAACCAGAATGCACAAGTCCGCTGGCTCAAGAGCAGCGAGAATCCCCCCAGCCTGATTATCATGCCCAACGAGGGCTATACGCTCGACCGTCTCTACCACAACAGTTATGACAACACCTACCGCGTCACCGACAAAGGGGATGGCACCTTTGAATATCCGTTGACAGCCGATGTCAAGGTGTCGGTGGTGTTCAAGGAGATACCGCCAATGACGACCTGGAATGTCTCGTTGCCGAACAACGAGATCGCCGTATCGGCCACCATGACCGACAAGCGTAACGACGAATATCGCTACACCCTCTCGGATGGCGAGAACACCGTGCTGGCCAAGCCGGAGAGCATCACCATGAGAATCGACGGCCCAGGCACGCCGCTGGTGCAGGCCGACGGCGCAGACCTGAGCTCATGCTTCACACTGACCTCTGAGTGGTATGGGGAATATGATGAATATGGAGAAATGATTATGGAGGACTATTATTCCGGCACGATTCCCGCCGAGAGTCTGGAGGCCACGAACTGGTTCATCGGAATCAGGAATGAAAGCCAACACCTCTGGACCTCAATCCTGAAGGGCGACGCCGAGGGGGGCTCCTTCACCCTGTCAGGAGGGAGCCTGGCGGACGAACTGAATCTCAGCGCTGACCACCGCAACGGCTTCTTCGCAGACAATGCCTCCAATCCGACCATCGCCGCCGGCTTCAGCCTCACGGGCACCCTGGCCGTCCCCAAGGGCTACGCCTTCACGGTGAAGTTTAACGACACCGACCTCACGGGCTACTATGCCTATGACAGCGCAACGGAGTCGACTGTCAACTATACCGCCACATTCGATGGCAGCCTGTCGGCTCTCGCGGCTCTGGTCAGCGACGGCGCATGGGTCGTAGAGTTCACCAAGAGCACGGCCGACATCATCGAGTTTGCCGATGCCGCGGTGAAGGCCGTCTGCGTACAGAACTGGGACACCGACCGCGACGGCGAGCTCTCGAAGGCCGAGGCCGCAGCGGTGACGACGCTCATCGTCAATGGCACACCCGCATTCAAGGGCAACATTAACATCACCGCGTTCGACGAGCTGCAGCACTTCACCGGCCTGGAGGCCCTGCCCGACTCAGCCTTCTGGGGCTGTTCGAAGTTGAAGTCCATCCACGTGCCCGACAATGCCAACACATGGGGGTTGGGCGCATTCTATGGTGGCGGACTTGAACAAATCGTATTCCCCAAGGGGTTGAAGACCATCCCCCGCCAGTGTTTCATGTTTTGCAAATTCGTTTCGCTGGTCATCCCTGAAGGCGTTGAGTCCATTGAGGCCTTTGCATTACGCTACTGTTCTTCGCTGAAGAGCGTTCATTTGCCACAGTCATTGAAAAACATTGGCCCTTACCAATTTGACTCTGGCAACCAGCCCATCAAGACATTGGTCATCCCTGCTGGCGTGACAAGTATCAGCAGCAACGTCATACAGAATTTTGACGACCTCGTCGTTGAAGTTGGCAACACCACCTACGACTCCCGCGAGGGGTGCGGCTGTATCATCCGGACCAGAGACAACACCATTCTCTATGCAAGCAATCATGCCTGGATACCAGAATCAGTGACGGCCATCGGTTCTTCTGCTTTCTATAAATTGAAAACGCTGACGGCCATTGAGATTCCTGCCGGCATAACGTCTATAGCCTCCTTCGCGTTCTATGGATGTGAGCAGCTGAAGACGATCGTGTCAAAGATTCAGACGCCGTTTGCATTCGGAAAGCAAGCATTCGACTTACTGCCTTCCGACTGCGTGCTGACCGTACCGAAGGGCACCCGCGATGCCTACATCGCTGCCGGATGGACAGAGGCAATCTTCAAGGGTGGCATCGTGGAAGCCAAGCCCGAGGCAGGCAGCGCCTCCGGCGACCTCAACGGCGACGAGAAGATTGACGTCACCGACGTCACCAAGCTCGTCGACATCATCCTCGGAAAAGAGTAAGGCCTCCCCCAACCCCTCCGAAGGAGGGGAGAAACCCCTCCCAGCCTCACTGAGGGGAGGGGGCTGGCGCATGGTCCGAGGCGGATGACGGCGCAGCCTGTAGGGGGATGACGGCGCAGCTGCTCCCCTCCCTTCAAGGGGAGGGGTTGGGGGTGGGGTCTCTAACTTTATTTACCGCATAGAATATGGTTAATGTGGAATAACTGGTGATGGAATAACCGGAGATGAAAAGTTAGAGACCCCACCCCAAACCCCTCCCCTTGAAGGGAGGGGAGCAGCTGCGCCGTCATCCCCCTACAGGCTGCGCCGTCATTCCAGAAGGGGAGGAGACAAGCGAAGGGACTATGAGGCAGCCCCTCCTCCCCTTCTGGAGGTCGGGTGGGGTTTGGTCAACCGAACAGGTCGAAAGAAATCCAAACCGCCAAGCCTTTCCGTCGTTTGTCTTGTCTTCAGGAATCCACCAGAAGGGGCCAGTCCAAAGTGTCACTTTTATTGACAAAAGGCGGACGACGGAAGGAAAAGCACCGCTTCTCGACTCAAAAAGCACCGCTTCTCGACTCAAAAAGCGCCGCTTCTCTGGTCGAAAAGCGCCGCTTCTCTGGTCGAAAAGCACCGTTTCTCTTTCACGGAATATCTATACAGCTGATTATCAAGAGCTTAGAAAAGCTGTTCGATATTATTAGAATTTATTTTACAAATCAGAACCGTCTCCCACCTGATCTGCCAACCGCGAAGCGGTCTTGAAAAAAACAAGAAAAAACAAAAAAAACAAAAGAAAACATTTTTGATCGGGTGGAATCGGCTCTTTGCCGAAGCAAAGAACCGTCCCCCCCCTGATCCGTTGGCTTATTTTTCTGCTATTTTGCATATTTTGTTTTGAAATGCCTATTGTTTGGAAAACTTTTCGTAAATTTGCACCCAAATAACAAGCGATTATGAGTCCAGTATTCCGACGCGAAAGCGAATATACATTCAAGATATACTCCAACGAGGAGGAACGGAAACACATCCACGTGCTCTGTGGTGGTCATGAGGCCAAGTTCTGGCTGGAGCCGCATGTGGAACTGGCTAGAAACACAGGCATTCCCGAACATAAGTTAAATGAAATCAAGAAAATTGTAGAGAAATATGCAGACGACTTCAAAGAACAATTCAGCCAGCACATCGGCAAGCGTATTAATGATTAACGCGCAGGGCATCATGCTCTCAGTGCAAGGTCAAGACTACTTCTTGTCATATAATCGTATCCCTTGGATGCAGGACGCCCCAATTCGCAGCGTCTTGAATGTGCAGATGAGTGGCCCCGAAGCCATCGAGTGGCCTGACCTCGATGTCGATCTCGAAATTGACAGTCTCCGTCACCCCGAGCGTTATCCACTTGTTATCAAGCGGAACGAATTGGATTTCGTAGGTATGTAATTTTCCCTGGATCGGGGGGGGGACGGTTCTTTGCTGAATCAAAGCGAGCGGAGATCGAGCGCTCGTGATCCTTTTTTATAAGGATTGGATCGGGGAGTCGCTCCGCGAGAAAATGAGTTCTACTCGCTTCGCTCGTAGAAGAAATCTCACAAATCTATTCAAATCTCACAAAATCTAACACAATCTATCCAAATCTTACAAATCTTACAAAAACTCTCTCATAGCAACTTCACTTTGTCAATAATGGTCGACCTGGGGTCGCGATGATACCATTCGGAATATAGGCCCTCGGGGCTGAAATTGATAAGCATGCCGTATGGCAGGTGCGTCAGATTCATGTAGTTCCAAAGCTGGCGGCGATGAGGCGTGTCAATATGTGCAATGGCTTTCAGCTCTACAATGATGTTGCCATCAATCACCAGGTCCATCTTGTAGTGCTGGTCAAGTTGCACGTCATCCCAATAGATTGGCAAGAACACCTGTCGCTCAACCTTGTGCCCTTGTAGTTCGAGAAGATATTTCAGCGCGGCTTCATAGGCTGACTCCAGTAGTCCATAGCGGTATTTGCTATGTACCTTCATGGCTACTCCTGTTATTTCGCGGAAGAACTCATACTTCCTGTTGTGTTCTGCTATCAAGTCCATTATATTCTTATTTGTCAGATTTGTCAGATTTGTGAAGATTTGTAAGATTTCTGTCCGAAGGACACTCCTAAGGGCCCGAGGGGACGGTTCTTTGCCGAAGCAAAGCGAGCAAAGCTCGAGCGCTCCTGATCCGTTTTGTGATGATGGTAATAGTTTCCATATTCAATTATTCTTCTGTTTATTCGCAGAGCTTGGGATCTATATACATTGCGACAAAAAGAAGAACGAAACTCATCATCCACAAATAGTAGCCTAAACCTACCTGACCGACGACATGAACAGAGTCGAGATTACTCTGGAACGACGACTTGTAGGTTGTCAAGAACAGCAGACCTAATATGAAAGAGGAAATCACATAGAAAACCCCTCCGTCTTTATGATGCCAATAATCTGACAAGCCTTTCCAGTAGAGAGGATTTGCCAACCAAAGCAGTACCCACCAATTAACGAAGAAAAAAGGTAAATAGAGTCCGCCTGCTAAAAAGACGCTAATGCCTATCCAATATTGCGGGGAGGAATTGTCAAGCGGGTTCTCGCCAAATTCGTAAAAAGCTGGCAAGAAAAACGATATGACATAAACAGCTATGCTTATCCAAAAGAATGTGAGGCTCTTTCTTCTCATATATGCATATTTATCTGGGATCGGGGGGCGGCTCTTTGCCGAAGCGGATCAATAGAACCGTCCCCCCTGATCATTTACACAAAATGGGTTTAAGTGGAATATACTTTGGAAAGGATACTGTATCATGAAATTCGAAGATTGACGGATAAGTATCATGAATGGGAGACCATTCCTTATCCCTATATATTAGGCCGAAAAAGAGTGAATTAGAAATTCCTTTTAGGGTTGTTACTTTATGTGAAGAAAATAATCCACTATTTAAATAGTCTTCGACAGTTCTTTCATATTGACTATCTTCTGAAATAGAAACACCAAATCTAAACCCCTCTGAATCTTGAGGATGATAGGTAACAGACAAGACAATTCGTTTTATTCCTCTTTTAGTAATCAATTCGCTATTAAATACAGAATCCAGAATACAGATAATACTTGGTTCTATTAAGTAAACAGAACTAACCGCCCTCTGACATTCTCTCTCAACTAAGACATCACAGTCCTTACCAAAAGGTTGTATGAGTTCAGAGCAAAGAGAGACCAACTGACCTTTTGTTGACTGGCATAGTACAAATAGCCATAGAACAATCAATAATGCTAATATCTTTTTCATCTTACTCTTCTAATAATATTGTTACTAAAGTTTCCCACTTGCAAATAGCTTGCCCTTAAAGTCTTAAAAATCAAGAGGAAAGAGAAGGAATGTCCAAAAGTTTTTGTATCTTTGTAGTGCAAATAAATCATTGATACATAAACAATT